>ENA-OFCD01000243-OFCD01000243.1-metagenomes-genome-assembly--contig:-NODE-243-length-36574-cov-3.547715_pt1 | contig 36574 bp, 37 predicted proteins | sample MGYA00153392_OFCD01 | MGnify analysis MGYA00153392
ACAATTACTAAGAAAGGACAGCAAGTCCAAATACAAAGATTTGAGAAGATGGTAACTGCCTCCTGGTTTTATCTAGAGCGTAATGGCAAACTAGAGAAACGATTTGTAATTTCTACCCTTGCCCTCAAGGGCAGTACGATCACTTGGTGGGGTCGTCGGCGATGGGCTATCGAAGGATTTTTTAAGACTGCCAAATATCAATTTGGGTTGGCTAGCTTTGGGCAGCAAACCTTATTAGGAGTCTATCGTTGGCTGATCTTAAGCTTGATTAGTTTTGGACTAACTCATTGGGTTTACTGTTCATTGAATCGTACTAATTTACCTGACTGGAAAGAGGCTGCCTTGTTGACATTACAGCAGTTATTACCAGCGATAGCCATCAACTTGCTACTGATAGAAATAGAGAGTAAACGAGAGATACTGGCATCTCAGGGGCTGGCATTGGAATTAGTTTCGCTCCAAATCTAGATAGTAGTTATGTATTGGTGCAAGATGTGAGTAAGTTAGTTAACAATCTGAAGACTGTTTCAAGCCGATTAATTCGTAAGGAATTTGCTGATGTTGTCAACCGAACCTATAGTAAGCCAGTGTTTTGGACAGGAGCCTATTTCGTGGCTAGTTGTGGCGGCGTTACTGTCGAACAAGTTAGAAAATATGTCGAAAACCAGAGCGAGATCGCAGAGTAATTGTCGATTCGTCACCCACCCCGCTCACTCTTTGAGCGTTGGTAAAAATTGGTCGGGGGTGGGATTCCTCACCGACCTGCTATCCCCCTCACCACCAGACCGCTCTTAGCGGTTGGTGGGAGTACCCCGCAGGTTAGATGGGAGCAGACTTAGAGCATCAGACAAACTTGGTAAATCGGCATCTTTTGATGACAAAATTGGTTCATGAATTGGCCACTCGATGCCAATTTGTGAATCGTTCCAAATTAAACCTGCTTCATCACCAGGAATGTAGAAATCCGTACATTTATACAAGAATTCTGCACTATCGCTCAGTACGCAAAACCCATGAGCAAAGTTTTCGGGAATATACATCTGCTTTTTGTTTTCAGCAGATAGAATTTCGCCATGCCATTTGCCAAAAGTAGGTGAATTGCGGCGGATATCTACAGCAACATCAAAGACCGTTCCTTGAGTAACTCTGACTAATTTACCCTGAGGATATCGAAGTTGAAAATGCAATCCCCTCAGGACGTTTTTGGTAGAATAAGATTGATTATCCTGCACAAAGTCTTTGGGAATCCCAGCTTCTTTATACTTCTTTTGTTGATAGGTTTCTAAGAAGTAGCCCCGACTATCGGTAAAAACTGGTGGGATGAAAACAATTACTTCAGGAATGGAAGTTTGCACGATCTCCATGACTGGTTACACCCCCTCTGTGGCTAGTTTGAGTAAATACTGTCCGTAATCATTTTTAGCCATAGTATTACCGATCGAGATTAATTGTCGATCGTCAATGTATCCCATCCGAAAGGCTACTTCCTCAATACAAGCAATTTTTAATCCCTGTCGTTGTTCGATTGTCTCTACAAAGACTGAGGCTTGGAGCAAACTGCTGTGAGTGCCCGTATCTAACCATGCGGTGCCTCGACTCAGTTTATCCACTTTTAATTGTCCCAGATCCAGATATTTCTGATTGACACAGGTGATTTCGAGTTCGCCCCTGGCGGAAGGGGCGATCTGATGAGCGATATCGATGACTTGGTTGTCGTAAAAATATAAACCAGTCACTGCATAATTAGATTTGGGTTGTAAGGGTTTTTCCTCGATCGAAACTGCTGCTCCATCAGGATCGAACTCGACAACTCCATAGCGAGAGGGATCGCTGACATAGTAACCAAATACAATCGCTCCTTTGGTTAGCTGTGCTGCTTGCTGGAGGCTGACACTGAGACTATCGCCGTAAAAAATATTGTCACCCAAGACTAAGGCAACTGCATCGTCACCGACAAACTTCTTGCCAATGATAAAGGCTTGCGCTAACCCCTCTGGCTTGGGCTGAGGCGCGTAACTAATCGATAAACCAATCTGACTGCCATCGCCTAATAACTCTTGAAATAGCGGTAGATCGTGTGGGGTTGAAATCACCAGTATTTCCTGAATCCCTGCCAGCATCAGTGTTGACAAGGGATAGTAGATCATCGGCTTGTCATAGATCGGCAGCAGTTGTTTTGAAACTACCTGCGTCACCGGATAGAGACGCGTGCCACTACCGCCGGCGAGAATAATGCCCTTACGATTCATGATGTTGTGTTTTCATATTGCATTTTCATATTGCGTTTTCATACTGCGCCCGCATCCATGTTTGATATTCGCCACTCGAAATTGATTCCACCCAAGCCTGATTGGCGAGATACCACGACACTGTTTTGCGAATGCCGGTCTCGAAGGTTTCATGCGCGCGCCAGCCTAATTCGCTTTCGAGTTTGCTGGCATCAATGGCATACCGACGGTCATGACCCGGACGGTCTTTGACAAACGATATTTGGGTTATGTACGACTGACCATCAGGGCGCGGCTTTAGCTCATCAAGCAGTGCGCAAATAGTATTTACGACATCCATGTTGGTGCGTTCGTTTCTGCCGCCGATATTGTAGGTTTCACCTACGCGCCCGTTCGCCAATACGGCGCGAATCGCGGCGCAGTGATCTGCCACATACAACCAATCACGTATATTCTGGCCATCGCCATAGACCGGCAATGGCTTGCCGTTCAGCGCGTTCTGAATCACCAACGGAATCAATTTTTCCGGGAAATGATAAGGCCCGTAGTTGTTCGAGCAGTGGGTCGTCAGCGTCGGCAGGCCATACGTATGATGGTATGCGCGGACCAGATGATCTGAGGCGGCCTTGGAAGCCGAATAGGGACTATTGGGCGCATATTGATGGCGCTCGGTAAATGCCGCATCCGCCCCGCTTAATGAGCCATAGACTTCATCAGTTGAAATATGCAAAAAACGAAACGCGGATTTTTCGCTGGCTGACAACTGCGAAAAATAAGCGCGCACTTCTTCCAGCAAGTTAAAGGTACTTACAATATTGGTTTGAATAAACTCGTCCGCGCCCGCAATGGAGCGATCAACATGGCTTTCAGCCGCGAAATTAATCATTGCAGTGGGCTTGATCTCGGCTAGCAGAGTTGCCAGCAGGGCGCGGTTGCCAATATCGCCCCGCACAAAACGATAGCGTAATTTCAACGTCTCATCGGCCTCAATATCGGCGAGCGATTTTAGATTGCCCGCATAAGTCAATTTATCGAGATTTAATACCGGCTCATGACTTGCGCGCAGCCAATCATGAATAAAATTGCTGCCAATAAATCCGGCACCGCCAGTGACAATGATCATGTTTTCAGGGAGCGCACCGACCTCATAACAGGGAAGGTGAGTAAGCGCTCTATTTAGGAAAACCCGATTTTACCAGTGACAGCCGCTATTTCCCGATGTTGTGTGCAAACACGCCGCACCGCAACCGTCCACCCGCGCTTTATTGCGTCAACACCCATTTTGCCAGGATCAACATGTTTTCATCGGTCACCGAGCTATTGGGCGGCATGGGGATTACGCCCCATACACCTGAGCCGCCTTTTTTAATCTTGGCGGCTAACATGACGTCGGCATTTTTTTGGGTTTTGTATTTAGCCGCAACCTCTGTAAACGCCGGGCCCACCAGCTTTTTGTCAATCGCATGACAGGCGGTACATCCCGATTTTTTAGCCAGTTCTGCTGGGGCGTCGGCAGCAGCACCGGCGGCAACGCCAGTAAACAACAATCCTGCGGTCATCACCAACACAACACCGACATTATTTTTCATGATCATTTTGATTCTCCATAACGGACAACTTACGGTACCCAAGCCATACATTAATAGCAGAATTACATAACGTATCAGCTGTTTAACCGGTTGTCACAGCTTTAGCGCTGTTTGCGGTGCACACCTACACAACGCCACACAAATTCACTGCTACTATCATGTCATGAATCCAAAATCGTCCTTTTCAGATAAGAGTTTGGATGCCTCAACCGGGTTTTTAAAGCGTACGCATGAGCGGGCGCGGCGATGGCTGGCAAGGGCGTGGCGCACACTGCATTTTGCGGCACTTATTTTATCACTCGCGTTTTCTCCTGCCACTTATAGCCGCGACAACCGCGCCGCTATCGCAACGCAAATCGTGGGGGGTATGTGGCCCAATTTGTTATGGTTTACGGTGCTATGCGCGCTGGTTAGTTTGGTGCTGATTCGCATTGTCGTGGTCACCGCATTAAGCTACGGCCTGTCCAAGTATGCTTTAGAGATGGTAGTGCGGGTGCTGGTACTCGAACTGATTCCCCTGACGGCAGCGGCGTTTGTCGCGCTGCGTTGCACCCTGCCTGATGGCGTTGAGTTAGCTGAAATGCGCGCGCGCGGCGAGCTCACCGTTTTCCAGCGCGAGGGCATTGACCCGGTGCGCCGCGAAGCGCTGCCCAGAGTCATGGCAGGCGTATTTTCAGTACTCACACTGGTCGCGGTGAGTTGCATCACCTCACTGGTGCTGGCGTATTTGAGCATTTATGGTTTTACGCCGTGGGGAATCGCTGGCTACAATCGCGTCGTGGGTCAGGTGTTTAGTCCCGCTGTTTCGATGATTTTGCTCTTGAAAACCGTGTTCTTCAGCTTGGCGGTTTCATTGATTCCGATGGCCTCATCCCTTTACGACGAGGCCAATATGTCGATGCAAAGTCGTTCCAAGGCGGCGCGTGAATTGGCGAGTATGGTGCGTTTATTTTCGGTCATTTTATTGATTGAAGTTGCCTCCTTAATGGGCAATTATTATTAGTTTTAGCGCCACGATATTGGATATTGCAAACCTACCGAGTCTTCTTATTATGAATGAACCCTCAAACCCAATACCCGAAACAGCACCCACTCCTCCGCTCCAACCGCCACCGCCTCCGCTGCCGAATGTTCAGATAAAGGCGGCAATGCTGCTAGTGTTGATGCTGGTGCTGGTGGGTGGCTCGGTGATTTATTTAATGTACGCCCGTGGTGCGTTTGAGAGCACCCAAAAACTGGTGCTGGTAGCCGATGATTCAGAAGGTGTCGTGGTCGGTATGGATCTAACTTTTTCCGGTTTTCCAATCGGGCGCGTTAGCCGTATTGCGCTCAGTCCGACCGGCAATGTGCATATGACGGTTGATGTGGCCCAGGCGGATGCGCACTGGTTGCGTTCCTCCAGTATTTTTACGCTGGAGCGTGGCTTGGTCGGCAACACACGTCTGCGTGCCTACAGCGGCATTTTGACTGATCCGTTGCTGGAAGGTGGCGCCACCCGCAATCTGCTGGTGGGCGATGCCAGTGCAGAAATCCCGCGCTTGGTCGCGGCGGCCAAAGAGCTGATACAAAATCTGAAAACATTAACGGCGGCTGATTCTTCGCTCGATGCGAGCTTGAGTAATGTAAAAATACTGACCGAAAAACTCAGTGGCCGTAGCGGTGCATTGGGCGCACTGTTAGGGGATGAAAAGAACGCGCAAAAATTAATTCTGGCGCTCGATCAGGCCAACTCTTTGCTGGCCAAAGTGGATAATCTGGCCGCCAAAGCGGATACGCAGGTATTTGGCCCCGGCGGGGTAATGAAGGACACTCAGGCTACCATTGTTCAGCTAAACGGCTTGCTGCTTGAGGCCCGGGCCAGCCTGAAGAAAGTTGATGCCGTGCTGGTTGAGGCGCAAGCGGTGGGTGCCAATGCGCGTGCGGGCACCGCGGATTTGGGCGCATTGCGCGCAGACATTGAGACCAGCTTGCGCAAGGTTGATCATCTGGTTAACGAAATCAATCGTAAATGGCCGTTTCGCCATGACGCGGAGCTGAAATTACCATGAGCAACGCCAACAGGAAAACCGGGAGAACCATCGTGACCACTTTAGCTGTGCAACGTTTTTTATCGGCAAGCGTGAGTGCAGTCGCGTTGTCGGTTATGTTGTCGGTGATATTGTTAAATGGCTGTAGCAGCAACCCGCCGCAACCCGATTGGCAACTCAATGCGCAAGGTGCAATCGAGCGCGCAATCGAAGCCTATCTAACCGGCAATACCCGCATTGAGACGCAGGAATTTCTACGCGCCAAAAGCGAAATTGCGCGCACTGGACGGGCTGATTTGCTCGCCCGTATTGAGCTGATGCGTTGTGCAAGCCAAGTGGCCAGCCTAGTGCAGGAAACCTGTGCCGGTTTTGAAAAACTGCGGACAGATGCCGCTGTACCCGAACGCATTTATGCTGATTTTTTAGCCGGTCAATTGCAGGCAAAAGATGCGCCACTCCTGCCGCCACAACATCGTGCCGCGGCTAGCGCCAGCAACGATGCAGCAATGATTCAAGCGCTCGAAAACATCACTGACCCACTATCCAGACTGGTTGCAGCAGGCGTGCTGTTTCGCGAAAGTCGCGCCAGTCCAAAGGTACTGGTATTAGCCGTTGAGACCGCGTCAGCGCAAGGCTGGCGGCGGCCATTGTTGGCCTGGCTGGGCGTGCAACTCATGCGTGCTGAAAAATCTGGCAATACCGCAGACGCTGAGCGCTTGCGTCGACGAATCGAATTAGTGCGCAATACGGGTATGGTCACTACGCCTGCCGCGTCCGCCACCCCGTAGATTTTTTAATTTTTTGAGTTTTTGGGTGGCACTGTAGGTGAAATTGCAGGTGGCATTTTCGACAACTCGATCAACTTCACATATTTGGCAAACGCCGCAAAGCAGCCAATTGCGACATGCGCAAAACCAGGCCCGCCATCCAGAAAGCCGCGGCGCAAAAAATAGAATTTGATAAACCGGGCAAAGGGACTTAAAAAAAGCTTGCCATAACCGGCACGCACGCCCTGGTCATACAGCGCCTGCGCATGCAGACTGGAATAATGGTTTTGCTTGGCAAGATAAGCGGTGACCTCTTCAGCAGAATCATGCAGCAAATCGCCTTCAAGGCGACCCACATCTGCGGTGGTCATCACAGTCTCATGCACCTCATCGTTACTCCAGCTCGCGTGCTGGCGATGAAATAAGCGCAGCGACCAATCTGGATAGCCCTCACCATGGCGCAGCCAGCGGCCCAGAAATCGATTACGTCGGCGCATACGATACGCAAAATGTTCAGGATCCTGCATGGCGGTACAAATGCCCGCGGCCAGCTCAGGCGAGACGCGTTCATCAACATCAAGACAGAGCACCCAGTCCTGTGCGGCTATGCTCACCGCGAACTGCTTTTGCCGTCCAAACCCCAGCCATTCTTTTTCGATAACGCGGCAGCCTTTGATATCCGCAATGGCCCGCGTTGCATCGTCGGAGCCTGAATCAACCACTACAATTTCACGCGCGAAGGACACACTGTCAATGCACGCCCCGATTTGCGCGGCAGCGTTCTTGGCAATGATCACAACAGAGAGCGGGATTTTTTTGTCAACCACAGTTTTTTCGGCGTTGGTTTTGGTGAATATTTGAGAAACATTTTGTTAAGTAACTATATGCAGCTATTGTAAGTTGATTGTGCCATGCAGTGGATGGTGGATTGAACGCGCGCCTCGGCTAGAATACGACGATGCGCATTTTGTTAGTTAAACTTTCTTCAATGGGCGACGTGATTCATAACTTACCGGTGGTGAGTGATTTGGCGCACGCGTTCCCGCACGCAGTCATTGATTGGGTGACAGAATCACCTTACGCAGAATTGGTCAGGCTGCATCCAGGGGTGGCCAGGGTACTGACCGTAAATCTACGCTCCCTCAAAAAACAATGGTGGATGAGCTCTCCTTGGCAGCAGTTACAGCAGAATCGGCAGGCATTGCGTGAAACGCCGTATGACGCTGTGCTTGATACTCAGGGATTAGTTAAGAGCGCCGTGGTCGCCAGCTGGTCTGACGGCCCTCGCTATGGACTGTCGCCTGACACTGCCCGTGAGCCGTTTGCCGCATGGTTTTATCAGCACAACTTTATGATCGATAAAAATGAGCATGCGGTTACGCGTAATCGCAAGCTGGCCGCTGCCGCTTTCGGCTATACCTTACGCGCACCGATTGACTATGGTTTATCTAGCGTATTGCCTCAATCCCCGCGCCCAGCATGGCTTTCCAGCCATCGCTATATTGTGATGCTGCACGCTACCAGTCGCATCGACAAGCAGTGGCCCAAAGAACATTGGGTTGCGCTGGGCAAACAACTGCAAGTGCTCGGCTACGCGCTGATTTTTCCGTGGGGCAATGCGGACGAAAAACAAACCAGTGAATCACTCGCCGCGCTGTTAACGCATGATACTGTCCCGACCATCGTGCCGCCCTCCCTCACGCTGACTGAAGCCGCAAGCTTATTAGCGGGTGCCCGTGCTGTCGTCGGCGTGGACACCGGCCTCGCTCATTTGGCGGTTGCGTTGAGCCGTCCAACGCTGGGTTTGTACATCAGCACCTCACCTGCGTTGACGGGATTATTCGGCTCACCCACCGCCGTTAACCTGGGTGGCGGCAGCCGCGAATTTCCGGCAAACCCTAGCGTGGAAGCGGCTTTTCAGGCGATTCAGCCGTGGCTGGGCTAGCGTGTTGCGCTTGATTTATACGCTGCTGTTTGCGCTCGCCACGCCGTTTATTTTAGCTAGACTGTGGTGGCGGGGCAGGCTAGAGCCAGGCTATCGACAATATATTGCGGAGCGGTTTGGATATTATTCGCTGCCGCCGCTGCGCGATACGGTCTGGATACATGCCGTATCTGTTGGTGAAGTCCGCGCTGCGGCAGCGCTGGTCGCCGCCTGCGAAAAACATTTTCCACAGTTGCCGATTCTGCTCACTTGCATGACACCAACCGGGCGCGCCATGGCGGTTGAGCTATTTGCACATCGCGCCACGATTGCTTACTTGCCTTACGATTTGCCGTCTGCCGTGGGCAGACTATTGGCGCATTTCAAACCACGCTGTTTGCTCATCATGGAAACGGAAATCTGGTTCAATCTGGTAGCGGTTTGTCGCCGCGAAAAAATCCCTGTACTGCTGGTCAATGGCCGACTATCTGAGCGCTCCCGCAACGGCTATGCAAAATTCGCGCCGATCCGGTTGCTGACGCAGGATGCGCTCGCCGCCATAACCGTAATCGCGGCGCAATCGACGGCCGATGCGGCGCGATTCCTGGCGCTCGGCGCTCGCCATGTCGTGGTCACGGGCAACATGAAATTCGATTTATCGCCGGACGTAGAAGCCGTTGCACGCGGTGCCGCATGGCGGGCTTCGATACTTGCAGCACCCACTAAAACCACTCGGCGCCATGTATTGCTGGCTGCCAGCACGCGAGAGGGCGAAGAGGCAATGTTGCTGGAGGCTTTCTGCCATGTGTTTGACGCTAACGCGCGCCGCGATATTTTGCTGGTGATCGTGCCGCGTCATCCGCAGCGCTTTGACGCCGTGTTGCAAATAATCATGGCAGCCGGATTGTCAGTTGCCCGGCGCAGCGCAGCCAGACTGCCTGACGATGACATACAGGTTTGGCTGGGCGATTCAATGGGCGAGATGGCCGCGTATTATGCGCTTTGTGATGTCGCTATCATTGGCGGCAGTTTCGAGGCGCTCGGCGGGCAAAATTTTATTGAGGCTGCCGCATTGGGCAAGCCCGCCATCGTTGGCCCGCATGTGTTCAATTTTAGCGACGCCGTGCGCTTGGCCAAAAACGCCGGCGCAATCATGCAAGTAGCCGATGCCGACAGCGCAATGCGGGCCGCGCAATCACTGCTTTATGACGCGGCACAGCAGCGCGAGATCGGTGTAGCTGCGTTGCAATTCACGGCCATGCATCGAGGCGCGACTGAAAAAACGATGGGGCTCATCACGGATGCGATGAACCCCTCTCTTTGAATCAGGCGCCAAATTTAAACCTCCGGCCAAATGGCTTGCTGCTTCGTGCGGCTATTTAACCAGGAGGCGATTAACCTCGGCAATATCTTCTTCCTGCAAACGGCCCACACTGGATTTCAGGCGCAATTGCGACAAAATCGTGTTGTAACGCGCCTGCTGTAAATCGCGGCGCGCCTGGAATAATTGTTGTTGTGCGTTAAGGATATCAACGTTGGTTCGCACGCCTACTTCACGGCCCAGAATAGTCGAATCCAGTGATGATTTATTTGAGACCAGCGCCGCTTCATAAGCCTTCACCTGCGCCACACCATTTTTGACACCCAGAAATGATTGGCGTACTGATTGCGCCACGGTGCGTTTGGCATTTTCCAGATCCTGTTCGGCCCGCTCGCGCACCGATAACGACTGGCGCACTCGTGACTGCGTTCCGCCACCCTGATACAAGGGCACCGCAAATTGCAATCCAATCTGTGTGGATTTAGTAGCAAGTTCCGGGCCCGTCTGGCCAAATATATTGATGCTGGGTGAACGGTTGTCCGAAAAACTGCCGACCAAATCAACGGTTGGGTAATGGCCTGCCCGATTGCGCCCTACATCAAGGGAGGCGATTTCATAAACCGCGCGAAGCTGCGCAATAACCGGGCTTTCGACTTCCGCGGTTTTTACCCACGCTTCCATATCGGCAGGTTGCGGCAGCGATAACGCCACACCATCTTTCAGCGGGCTTAAGCTCGGCGGCATTTTGCCGATCAGTTGCTGCAATGCGCGCATTTTTATTTCGAGATCATTTTGATCCGCAATTTCACGCGCCCCGGCCAGATCAGAGCGTGCTTGCGCTTCATAGGAATCGACAATGGTAGCGGTACCGACTTCAAAATTACGTTTCGCCTGGGCGAGCTGTTCGGCAAAGGCGGTTGTTTGCGCTGCCGAGAGCGCCACGTTGTCCTGGGCCAGCAGCACATCAAAATAGGCCTGAGCACTGCGTAAAACCAAATTTTGCGCGGCGTCAGCAAACACCGCATCGGTTTGCTTGACTTGCCAATTCGCCTGATCCGCCACTATCCAGTTCTGCACACGAAACAAGGGCTGCGACAAACTCAAGGTATAACCTTTGCTGTTGTAATCCAGCGTGGACGTGCCGCTGGTTTCGCGAGTGTTTCGGGCGTAGTTGCCGCTTAAATTTACATTGGGCAACAACCCTGCACGTGCTTGCGGCAGCGCTTCCTTGCCGGCGGTTGCCGCCGCGCGCGCGGAGGCATAAACAGGATCTTGAGCGATGGCCTCACGATAGACATCGAGCAAGTCTGCTGCCCAAACGGGGCTTGATGTACTCATCAGACTCAATGATGTCGCTGCCAACAAGGCCGTGATAAATAAGGAAATGGGGGTGATTCTAGGTGTCATATTTTTCCCGCAGGGGTGTTGTTAATTAGGCAGTAAAGTACGATTGAATAACGGCACGATTGGAACATGAGAAAAGGCTTTGATGGTAACTGAGCATGGATTGGATTTTTTAATTTCAACGCGATCAGCCGATTATCAATAAAGCGCAATATGCGAATCGACTTGGCGAGACCACGCGTCAATACCACCATCGAGATTATGCAGGTTGTCGAAGCCCAAACGCTGCAAGAATGCGACGACTTGCAGGCTACGCATGCCGTGATGACAAATAATGACCGTGGGACGCACCCGATCCAGCGCCTCAACGGCCGCCGGAATCTGCGCCATCGGGATATGTTTAGCGCCCTCAATACGCGCGAGATCCCATTCCCAGTGTTCGCGAACATCCAGCAGCACGGGCGTCTCAATCGATGCGAGCGATGCGTCATCCAGCATTCGGTGAAGTTCAGGAGCAGTAATTTGGCGCATAACAGGCAGTGGCTTCATCCGTTCAAACACATGAGCTAATTGCTAAACAGCAAGCTAAAAATGGAATCGTGATGGCTGTTTGGCGTTAATCAGCGGGCGCAGCACGGTTTCAAACAAGTCGGTTGAGGAGTACGTAGCGTCGCCCGTTTTGGTCATTAACGTCGCACGCATGGCTGGCGCATCGCCCACGACGGCAAACAGGCGACCATGCAGGTTTAAACAATCCAGAAATCCGGATGGCAGCAGCGGCACCGAGCCCGTTAATACAATCACGTCAAAACGTTCATGAATACCGAGCACATCATGGGCCGATTCAGCGGCATCGCCAATTTTCAGGTCAACATTATGGATGCCTGCCGTCGCGAGACGGGTCGCAGCCTCACGCGAAAATTCATCAAAATATTCAATCGAGGTAACACGGTCACACCGCTTGGCCAGCAGCGCGGTCAGGTAACCGCTGCCGGTGCCGATTTCAAGTACGCGCTCATGCGCGGCGGGTGCGGCCTCCTGCACAATGCGGGCTTCCATTTTGGGCGACATCATGGATTGCTCATGGCCCAACGGAATTTCCATATCCACAAACGCCAGAGCACGATAAGCAGCAGGCACAAAATCTTCGCGTTTAACCGTAAACAGTAAGTCCAACACGGTTTGATCCAGTACTTCCCAGGTGCGAATCTGCTGCTCAACCATCAGGAAGCGGGCTTTTTCAAAATCCATCGGGATCGTCATATCGGCTGTCATGGTAATCACTTTTGCAGGACTTGCTATTCGTTTTTGGCGGAGCGCAAGTTTACCAAACTCACGCTATTTCGGGCGAACTCTGCGCGGTTCGGTATTGCTTTGTTTGCCGGTGCTGGCTACTGTTACTGCTCGTTGCGTCGCCTTTGAGGGCGGGCCTAGCATGGGTGACGATACGCTTAGGCTATGCAACAACATGTCGGTATGCGCATCCAGATAGGCAATCGGATCAATTTGATGGGTGCTGCATAGATCAAAAGAGTTTCGCCAAAGCATCAACATCACCACCGGCGCGCAGGCAATTCGCGGTGCAAATTCGAGCGAGACCGGGCGAAACTCACCCAAATCCATACCGCGCTGAATGACCGCTGCAAACAAGCCGGTACCGCGCACCATCACTTCAGCATGATAAAACTTGGCTAAATCAGGGAAATTGCCCGCCTCAGACATCATCAATTTGCTAATGCCCGCCAGCTTGGTTGAGCCAATCTGATTCCACCAATCATGCACCAGCTCGCGCATCAACTCAGGGGTGGTGCCGACGTAGACACGAATCCGCTCTTCGGCTTCGGCAATGCGCGACACAATTCCTTCACGCACCACGGCCTTGAATAGATCTTCTTTACTGTCAAAATAAAGATATAACGTGCCCTTCGAGACACCAGCACGCTTGGCTACATCGTCAAGTCGGGTCGCTGAAAAGCCTCGCTCGACAAACAGCTCAAGCGCGGCGGTCGCCAGCTCGCCAGGGCGTGCGTCTTTACGGCGTTCCCAGCGAGGCTCAATTATTTTGTCGTGTGCGGACATACGCTTTCTTAGTAGTTGGGGTGAAAGTTAAAATGCGTTTAATGACTATTTAGTCAGTAAGATACTGCTGCTGGATTATTTAGTCAAGGTTCAGACTCATCAACAAGGTTCAAATTTACGCTCTAATGATCACACTAAATCAACACCAGCAACTTCAAGAAACAACAATCAACATAAATAAACACCCTCAGATAACGCCATCCGACAACAACATTAAACAACCCCATAAGCGGGCAACAGCAACACGGTATGATAAAAGTCCTATTGATTATTGGGCGATGCTGTCCTCGACTATCGTGACTTTACCCAATCTCTCCTTGCTTGAAACCCGTGTTCTGGGGGTGTTGATTGAAAAACAACACACCGTACCCGATTCATATCCGCTGACCTTGAATGCACTAGTGTCAGGCTGCAATCAAAAAACCAGCCGCGATCCGGTTATTGAAGCCACGGATGACGAGGTACAAGCTACCGTTGATCATTTGAAAACCCTGTCGCTGGCGATGGAATCAAGCGGCGGTCGCGTGATGCGTTATGCGCACAACGCCGAGCGGGCATTACAGCTGCCCAGCCAGGCAGTCGCCTTATTAGCGGTCTTGATGCTGCGAGGCCCGCAGACTATAGGCGAGCTGCGTATTAATGCGGATCGCCTGCATAAATTTGCCGATATTTCAGCGGTAGAAGGTTTTTTGACTGAACTTGCTGAACGCACTACCGATGCAAGGGGTGCCATGGTGACAGAACTGCCACGTCAGCCGGGCTCACGGGAAAATAGATGGGCGCATTTATTGTCCGGCCTCCCGACTGCTGATATGACTGCCGCCTTGACAACCCCTGCCAGCGAAATGGTCTCCGTGAGTGAAATCGCGACGCTTAAATCACAGGTTGCCGCATTACAAAACGAGGTGGCGATGTTGCAATCAACGGTTGCGATGTTATGCAAAGAATTGGGTATTTAAAACAGCGTCGTATGCCACACCTTGTTTGACATCCCCCAGGCAATCAAGTAACTTGATTTTGCGCCGATTTGACGATCAGCTTGCGGGCGCGGGGATGATTATCTTCCCCAATAAATACGGCTAAAGCGGCTGTCTGCAGCAATTTCAGAGAGCCCCCTTAGCGCCAAGCTGGTTGGGCTTTTTTGTTGTGCAGGGTTTTTCACGATGATCGCAATCCCATTACGGGCTCAATTTAATGTGCCGCTGCCATTGGCGAGCGGCGCAGTGCTTGACGCATATGAGTTGGCCTATGAGACCTATGGCACCTTGAACGCAGCCAAATCCAACGCCGTCCTGATTTGTCATGCACTCAACGCTTCGCATCATGTGGCGGGCATTTATGCCGGACAAAGCGAGGGGGAAAGTGAAAGCGAGGGCTGGTGGGATTCGATGATTGGCCCCGGTAAGTCAGTCGATACGAATCAATTTTTTGTAATCGGGGTGAACAATCTGGGCTCTTGTTTTGGCTCGACCGGGCCGCTTTCCATGAACCCGGCTACCCACCTGCCATACGGTGCTGATTTCCCGCTGGTAACAGTCGAGGACTGGGTTGATTCCCAAGCGCGGCTACTGGATTTTTTGGGTATCGAAACCGTGGCCGCGGTGATGGGCGGCTCACTTGGCGGCATGCAGGCGTTGTGTTGGAGCTATCGTTATCCAAAGCGCATCAGGCATGCGATCGTCATCGCGGCCGCACCAAATTTGTCCGCGCAAAATATCGCGTTTAATGAAGTCGCGCGGCAGGCAATCATGACTGATCCTGATTTCCATGACGGCCATTTTGCGCAGCACCACACCTTGCCCAAAAATGGTCTTGCCGTAGCGCGCATGATCGGTCACATAACCTATATTTCTGATGATCAGATGGAAAGCAAATTTGGTCGGGAGCTGCGCGAGGGTAAAAAATTTTCGTTCGCGCCGGAGTTTCAGATCGAATCGTATTTGCGCTATCAAGGCGAGAAATTTTCCCAGTACTACGATGCGAATACCTATTTACGTGTAACCAAAGCACTCGATTATTTTGATCCCGCTGCGCAATATGATGGGGATTTAGCGGTGGCGCTGTCACCTGCCAGCGCAAAATTTTTGATTATCTCCTTCACCACCGACTGGCGATTTTCGCCGGCCCGTTCACGCGAAATGGTAAAAGCGCTGCTCGATGAAAAAAAAGCTGTGACCTATACCGAGATTGATGCGCCACACGGTCATGATGCGTTTTTGTTGAACCATCCGCAGTATCACGCAGTGGTGCGAACCTATTTTGCCCACCAGGTGCAGGCATGATTACCCGTGCTGATTTCGCTGTCATTGCCTCATGGATTCCAGAGGGTGCGCGCGTGCTTGACCTAGGCTGCGGCGACGGCTCGCTGCTCGCCTACCTTGGAGAAACACGCGGTGTTTCCGGCTACGGTATTGAAAACGATGAACGCGCCATCCTCAAATGCATCGAGAATGGCGTGAATGTACTGCAGGTAAATCTCGAATCGGGCATGGCTGAAATTGCGGATCAATCATTTGATATCGTCATCCTTTCGCAGACCCTGCAGGCGATGAAGCGTACCGAGGCCGTGGTGGCGGATATGCTGCGCGTGGGCCGTGAAGCGATTGTGACCTTCCCGAATTTTGGCTATTGGAAGCATCGCACGCAAATTGCGCTCGGCGGGCGCATGCCGGTGTCGGACGATTTGCCTTATCAGTGGTACAACACACCGAACATTCATTTGTTTACGATTGCTGACTTCGAGGCATTTTGCGCCGTGCGGCATTATCAGGTGCTGAATCGTTCGGTGTTTACTGAGGGTGTTGAGCAAAAGCTGTTGCCGAATCTGCTGGGCACATTGGCGTTGTATCGCTTCACCAACGATGCTAACGCCACCCGCAGCGGCGGTGCAGCCTAAATTTATAATTTCAGTTTACGGTTAGCGTAATCAGGCAGCAATCTCTTCCAGCTTTTGCTGCACCTCAAGCCACGTCCATTCCACATCAGCAGCCTCGGTTGCGAGCTCACCCTGACGCTTTAACATTTCCTGCAAGCGCGTTTTATGCTCTTCTGAATACGCTTCTTCGTGAGCGAGCCAGCTCTCGATATTTTCACGCTCACTGACGAGAGCTTTAAGTTTTTTCTCCAGCTCGTTCAGCTTCTGTTCAAGCGGCTTTTTAGCGGCAGACAGCTTTTGTCTGGCGCCCGCGTCGCTGCGTTTTTGCTCTTTGCGGGCAGCGGGGTCATCTTTTACAATGTCCGCATCTGGCTTGCCGTTTGAGGCATTTTTGGCTGGAGTTTCCCGTGTTTGCTGGGTTTTGGCTTTTTCAATAGCTACGCTAGTCCCCGCTTTTGGTGGTTGCTGGGACGATTGTTTGCCGCGATTCTTGGCGTAATCACGCGCCCATTTTTTGTAATCATCCAGATCGCCATCAAACTCGCGCAGACCCCCATCGGCCACTAACCATAGCTGATCGGCACAGGCTTTGAGCAAATGGCGATCGTGCGCCACGACCACCAGCGTGCCATCAAAATCCTGCAACGCTTCAGCCACCGCTTCACGCATTTCAATGTCCAGATGATTCGTCGGCTCATCGAGCAGTAGTAAATTTGGCTTTTGCCACACCAGCAATGCCAGCGCTAAACGCGCTTTCTCGCCACCGGAAAATGGCGCAATCGCCGCATCGGCATTGGGACCGCGAAAATCAAAACCGCCGAGGAAATTGCGAAACTCCTGCTCACGGGTCGTCGGATCAAGCCTACGCATATGCTGAATCGGTGATTCATCGAGACGCAGCTGCTCAATCTGATGCTGGGCAAAATAACCAATCTTCAAACCCTGACCCTCAAAGCGCCCGCCGTGCTGCAGCGCCAGCGTGCCTGCAAGTGACTTCACCAGTGTGGATTTACCTGCGCCGTTCGGGCCGAGCAAGCCGATTTTATCGCCGTAAAAAAGCCGCCATTCAACATTGGTGAGAATGGTTTTTTCACCTGATTCTGTTTTATAGCCGACATCCGCTTCTTTCAAATGCAGGAGCTGGCGCGGCTTGGCGACCGGATCGCGGAACGCAAATGAAAATGGAGAATCCACATGGGCCGCGGTAATCAGCTCCATCCGTTCCAGTGTTTTCATGCGGCTCTGCGCCTGCTTGGCCTTGGTGGCTTTCGCTTTGAAGCGATCAATAAAGGATTGCAGGTGCGCCACCTGCCGCTGTTGCTTGATATAGGCCGAACCCTGCAGCGCTAACTGCATCGCACGGGTGCGTTCGAAGGTGGAATAGTTGCCGCCGTATTCGATCAGCTTTTGATTATCGAGATGCACAATCGTGGTGACCACCGCATCCAGAAAATCACGGTCATGGGTAATCAGCAGCAGCGTGCCGGGATAACCGGCGAGCCAGTCTTCCAGCCACATCACGGCATCCAGATCCAGATGGTTGGTGGGCTCATCCAGCAGCAATAAATCCGAACGACACATCAATGCCTGCGCCAAATTCAGGCGCATGCGCCAGCCGCCGGAGAAAGTCGCGACCGGTTGCGCCATTTGCGCATCAGTAAAACCCAGGCCCGCCAGCAGCGACGCGCCACGTGAATTCGCCTGATAGCCGCCAATATGATCGTAATGTTCGTGAAGCTCGCCGAGCTTCTCGCCCGAAGCGTCGTCCTGCTCCGCCTGCGCCAACTCCGCTTCCAGCGCGCGCAATTCACTATCACCGTCAATGGTGTAATCAAGGGCTGAGCGATCAGAGTGCGGGGTCTCCTGCGCGACATGCGCGACGATCCATTTGGCGGGAATTTCAAACTCACCCACATCCTGATGAATCTTGTGACGCAGCAACGAAAACAGGCTCGATTTACCCGCGCCATTGGGCCCGATAAGGCCGACTTTATGGCCGGGGAACAAGGTGAGATTGGCGCCCACAACCAGCTGCTTGACGCCGCGAGCCAGGGTGAGATTGGTTAGTTTTAACATGGTGAGCCGCTATCTAAAATACTTTGGATACTAATGAGGGGAAATTTGAAAAAAACAATTTTGGATCAAATGGCGCTAAATGGCATAGTCGTAATCAATAGACAACGGCGCATGATCTGAAAATTTTTGATCTTTATAAATTTGTGCATTTTTGGCGCACGCCGCTATCGCGGGTGTGGTGATGTGATAGTCGATCCGCCAACCGACGTTTTTTTCATACGCCGCGCCGCGATTAGACCACCAGGTGTACTGGTCCGGCAACGCAACCAGTCGACGAAACACATCTACATAGCCGACTTCATCAAACAAGGTGGTCAGCCATTGACGCTCTTCCGGTAAAAATCCGGAATTCTTTTTATTGCCGCGCCAATTTTTTAAATCAATTTCTTTGTGCGCAATATTCCAGTCGCCCACAATAATGCATTCGCGGCCGCCGGCTTTGAGCGTTTGCAAATACGGCATGAATGATTTCAAAAAGCGAAATTTTTTCGCCTGCGATTCCTCGGAGGCCGAGCCGGACGGCAAATAAAGCGAAATCACACTCAGGTTACCGAAATCCGCCTGCAAAAAACGACCTTCTGCATCTATCCAGTCAATGCCAGTGCCGATCTGCACACGGTCAGGCTCGCGCTTCGAATAAAGTGCTACGCCCGCATAACCTTTTTTCTCGGCCGAATGATAAAACGCATGCCAGCCCTTCCACGGTCGGGCCTCTTCGGGAATATCACTCTCCAGCGCCTTGATTTCCTGGAAACAGATGACGTCTGCCTTCTGCTGTTTTAGCCAAGTAAACAGGCCTTTGCTGGTGGCTGAGCGAATGCCGTTGCAGTTTACAGAAATAATTCGCATGAATTTACGTTGAAATTGTTTGGGAAAACCGCGATTATCCGTGAATTCCGCTTATTAGATTGACTATTCATGACACCTCACACGACAAATAGCGTCAATTTTCGCCAGCAATTCATTGAATTCGCCATCAATCAGGACGTACTGCGCTTTGGCGAATTCAAAACCAAGGCGGGTCGTTTATCCCCGTATTTTTTCAATGCGGGGCTGTTTAATGACGGCGCGTCATTGCGTGCGCTCTCAGGCTTTTATGCGGACGCCGTTCAGGCCGCCGATCTGGGCTTCGATATGCTGTTTGGTCCCGCCTACAAAGGCATTATTTTAGCCGCCATTACCGCGCTAGCCCTGGCGGAAAAAGGCCAAAATGTACCCTATGCCTACAACCGTAAAGAAGCCAAAGACCATGGCGAAGGTGGCTTGACGGTTGGCGCGCCAATTGCGGGACGGGTACTGATTATTGATGATGTCATTTCGGCTGGCACCTCGGTGCGCGAATCGGTCGAGATTATTCATGCGGCCGGCGCTACCCCGGCCGGGGTCGTGATCTCGTTAGACCGACAAGAACGCGGCACTGGCACACTTTCTGCTGCACAAGAAGTCAGCCAACGACACGGCATACCCGTTATTGCCGTGGCTACCTTGCAGGACATCGTGAGTTTTCTTTCACAAGATTTCGCTAAAACGGATAAACTGGAAAAAATTGAAGCGTATCGACGTGAATTCGGCGCTTCTCCCTATTAAAAAGATCTTTGCGCGCATGAAACTTTCTACCCTCTGTTTACTGGCTTTAGGCTTGGCGAGCGCTATCCCGGCGCACGCTGTATTTCGTTGCGTGGATGATAAAGGCGTGACGCATTACGGCGACACGATGCCGCCGCAATGCGCCAAAAAAGAAGTCTCCGAAATTTCTTCGAGTGGTGCACTGGTGCGCAAAATCGATGCCCAATTAACGCCTGAACAAATCAAATTCCGTGAAGCTGAAAAAACAAAGCGTACAGAAAACCTGCGCCTCGTCGCCGAACAAAAGCAGCGTGACCTGGCCTTGCTCGGCACCTACGGCTCCGAGCGCGAGTTTACTTCCTCGCGAGGCCGCGATATTGCGCAGCTGGACGGACGCCTTAAAACGCTGCAAAACCGCACAATTGAAATCGACGCTTCAATTCAAAAATACGCCGCCGAAATGGAGTTTTATAAAGCCGGGCAAAGCAAAAGCGCCAAGTCGGTGAAGCCGCGCGAAGCACCGCAGCAGCTAATTAATGATTTAGCCCGTGCCAACAATGACCGCGTCGCGGTCGATACCGAAATCGCGCAAACCGACGCCGAGAAAAAGACCATCGGCGATCGCTACGATGAAGAAAAAGCCCGCTGGAAACGCCTGAAAGAAGGTTTAGCGGTGGGCACCGTGCTGGACGCCGAAGGCAATATTTCCATCACCCCCAATGGTGAGCGCCGCCCGGCTACCCCGTTGACGCCTGCGACGGCTCCAGCCCACACCAAACCTCCCGCTACTGCGCCTACCGCAGCGCCCGCCAAGGCGATCACCAAAAAATAATAGCGCTCAGGGTTTTATGTACACTCCGGCACATTTCTCTGAATCCGATCAACAGCGCATTCGAGACATCATTGATGCAAATGGTTTTGCCACCCTCATTTCAACGGTGGCAAACGAAGTTCATATCAGTCATGCACCGGTTCAATTTGATCCGGTGCGTAATGTGCTCATCGGCCATCTCGCCCGCGCCAATCCCCAAGCAGCCAGCCTTAACGATGGCGCTACACTACTGACGATTTTTCATGGCCCGCATGGCTATATCTCGCCGACCTGGTATGTGAACGAAAATCCCAAATCGCCTAACGTGCCTACGTGGAATTATACGGCGGTACATGTGACGGGCCAGGTTCGTCGCATCGATGAGGCCGAAAGTATTTGGGCGATTGTGGTCGCGCTGTCAGCCGCCTATGAAGCCGGCAAGCCTGATGGCCAGACCATCTGGAGCCCGCAGAAAATGGACGACCACGCGCCAAAATTGCGCGCATTGGTGGGCTTTGAAGTGACCATTACTGACATCCAGGCCAAATTCAAACTTTCGCAAAATCGCGCTGTGGCGGATCAGGAAAGCATCATTGCCCACCTGACCGCCAGCGAGTTTGCGGGCGATGTGGCGTTGGCCGCGTTGATGAGTAAAAACCTGAAGCCAGGCTAAACACTAATCACTAGCCGCCAAGCTGGCTCGGTTTAGCTCAGTTTAACTTTAAGCATCTCATTTACCTGCGCCGGGTTGGCCTTGCCTTGGGACGCTTTCATCACCTGCCCTACCAGTGATTGAAAGGCTTTTTCTTTGCCCGATTTAAATTCGTCGACTGATTTTTGGTTCGCGGCGAGTACGTCATCGATTATTTTTTCGATGATGGCTGCGTCGGAAATTTGTTTCAGGCTATGCTTTTCGATGATGACATCGACGTCACCTTCGCCGCTCCATAGGTAGTCAAAGGCTTCTTTGGCGGTTTTTGAAGAGAGCGTGTTATCCAGTACGCGCAAGATCAGCTTACCTAACTGAGCCGCACTAATCCGCGACTCAGAGATATCTAGTTCTGCGTAACCGAGTTGGAAGGCTAACTCGCCGCTAATCCAGTGGGTTGCAAACTTTGAACTTGAACATATCGCAACAACCCCTTCAAAAAAAGTCGCAGTGTCAAGGTTTGCCAACATTTGGCGAGCGTCGTAGTTATGCATCCCAAAGTCGCGTACATATCGCTCGAGCTTGGCTTCCCGCGACTCAGGCATCGTCGCTTTAACAGCGTCAATCTGCGCCTGCGTAATCACCAACGGCAACAAATCCGGATCCGGGAAATAGCGATAGTCCATCGCGTCTTCTTTGCTGCGCATCGAACGGGTTTCATCGCGATCCGCATCGTATAAACGGGTTTCCTGCACCACCTTGCCGCCGTCTTCAATCAGCTCAATTTGGCGGTGAATTTCATACTGAATGGCGCGTTCTAAAAAGCGGAATGAGTTTACGTTTTTGATTTCGGCGCGCGTGCCTAGTTTTGGATCGCCCTGGCGACGCACCGATACATTGGCATCGCATCGGAATGACCCCTCTTGCATATTGCCATCACAGATACCGATCCAGGTGACGATGCCGTGCAGCGCTTTGGCATAGGCCACCGCCTCTTCAGCCGAATGCATCGCTGGCTCGGTCACAATCTCTAACAAGGGTGTGCCAGCACGGTTTAAATCAATGCCTGACACGCCGTGACTATCAAGCCCTTCATGCAAAGATTTACCCGCATCTTCTTCCAGATGTGCGCGGGTTAACTGCACGGTTTTTTCAATCCCGTTAACCACGATGGGAATCGTGCCGCCAATCACCACCGGCAGCTCGAATTGGCTGATTTGATAGCCCTTTGGTAAATCAGGGTAAAAATAATTCTTGCGGGCAAACACCGAGCGCGGCGCGATCTCGGCACCTATCGCCAAACCAAACCGAATCGCTTTTTCGACAGCAGCAAGATTCATCACCGGCAGCGTGCCGGGCAAGGCTAAATCCACCGCATTGGCTTGGGTATTCGGTGCCGCGCCAAAGGCAATGGGCGAGCCTGAGAAAATTTTTGATCTCGTTGATAACTGCGCATGGGTTTCCAGGCCGATGACGACTTCCCAACCCAGTGGCACGCCGTTCATGCGCTGACCTCCGGGGTGCGCAGATGCCAATCGGTCACCTGCTGATAGCGATGCGCCACTGACAACATGCGCGCTTCATCAAAATAATTGCCGATGATCTGCAGCCCGACCGGCATCTCGCCCGCCCCAAATCCGCAGGGCACCGACATGCCGGGCAAGCCGGCCAGACTCACGCCGAGGGTAAAAATATCTTCGAGATACATCGCCACCGGGTCATTCGATTTTTCGCCCATTTTCCACGCGGTGGTGGGTGCGACCGGGCCCATGATGAAATCACAGCGCTTGAATGCGTCCTGAAAATCTTGCGCGATCAAGCGGCGGACTTTTTGCGCCTGCAGATAATAGGCATCGTAGTAGCCATGCGAGAGCACATAGGTGCCCACCAGGATGCGTCGTTTGACTTCAGCGCCAAAACCTTCAGCGCGCGATTTAGCGATCATATCGCCCAGGTCTTTGTAATCCGCTGCGCGATGGCCATAGCGGACGCCATCAAATCGGGCAAGATTACTCGATGCTTCAGCTGGCGCAATCACGTAATACGCGGGAATCGACAGCGCAGTGCGTGGCAACGAGATCTCGACCAGCGTCGCCCCCCGTTGTTCGAACGCCGTGAGCGCCGCGCGCACGGCGGAGGCGACATCGTTCGACAATCCTTCGCCGAAAAATTCCTTCGGCACGCCGATGCGCAGATTTTCAAACTCAAGCATGGGTGCGGCTTTTGAGGCGTTTTCGGCCTGGAAAGCCCGCCAGATGGACACTTTTGTTTCTGCACTATCGATGCTGGTTGAATCTTTGGTATCGAAGCCGGCCATCGCGTCGAGCAATAGCGCGCAATCTTCTGCGCTTCTGGCCATTGGCCCGCCCTGATCAAGGCTCGATGCAAATGCGATCATGCCGTAGCGCGAGACCCGGCCATAAGTGGGCTTGATCGCAGTAATACCGCACATCGCAGCCGGTTGGCGCAGTGAGCCGCCGGTATCAGTGCCGGTCGCCGCCGGGGTGAGTCTGGCGGCCACGGCCGCTGCTGAGCCGCCCGATGAGCCGCCCGGTACACGGCGCAAATCCCACGGGTTTTTGACGGCCCCAAAAGCAGAATTTTCATTCGATGAGCCCATCGCAAATTCATCGCAATTTAATTTGCCCAGACACACCATGCCGGCGACTTTAAGTTTTTCAACTACGGTGGCATCGAACGGCGAAACGTAATTTTCGAGCATTCTCGAGCCTGCCGTGGTGCGCCAATCACGGGTTACGAAAATATCCTTGTGCGCAATCGGAATGCCCGTTAAGGCGTTGACGGTGGCGCTATGATTTCCATGGGCAATTTGTATATCTGCGTCACGTGCTTGCGCGAGCGTGAGCGTGCGATTCAGATGCAAAAACGCATTTAAATCCGTGCGGCTTTCAGCACGCGCCAAAAAATATTCGGCCAGCTCAACCGCCGATATTTTCTTACGGTCCAGCTCTGTCCTCAATTGCGCGAGCGATAGTGCGGCGAGCGTCATTCCAGCACCTTCGGTACCAGGAAAAGCCCGTTTTCCTGCTGCGGCGCGTTCGCCATATTGACGGCACGCTGATCGGTCTCGGTCACCACATCGGGCCGCAGACGCAAGGTCATTTCTTTAATCATGGCAATCGGGTGGCACAACGGCTCAACCCCGGCCGTATCAACCGCCTGTAATTGCGCCACAAGCGAGAAAATACTGTTCAACTGCTCGCCGGTGCGGTCCGCCTCGGCAGAGGTGAGATCGATGCGCGCCAGCAGCGCTAAACGGCGAATATCTTCAGGACTGATAGTGGCGTTTTTTGACATAACAACATTGCTTCATGCAGGATAAACACGGCTAATCGGAAAAACGCAAAGGGGCTTTTGGAAAAATAAAATCAGGGGACTAAAAGTGGGGTTTTAGTAACCTGAATTTTTCGGCGGGACTAATCGGCGGCAAGGCTGAAAAGGGCCGGAAAACTCCGTAAAAATTCAGGTATTTTTCGTCTGTTTTTGCAAGCTTTTTATGCAGTCACTAGAGTATCATAGCCAACTAGGTGCAAAACATACGCGCGATGGTGTACAAGTTGGCATCGAAAGCGATTTTCCGCATCCGCAATCCCGTCGTAAGTTCGTAGCAGGTTTATAGCAAGTCCATAGCAAGTCCGTATCAAAAAATACTAAAACCCAGGTGTTTTGTTTCAGTTCAGGCGAGCAGCGCTTGAATCGAAATCCGGAAGCGGTGGCGCAATACAATCATATTCATTCCTGTTCGCATGATGCCGGTACCAATCCACATGCAGACCATGGCAACAAGTTTTAGAAAGGCCACATGTTCTCGCTTTTTTCGAAATATCTTTCCACCGATCTTGCCATCGATTTAGGCACCGCCAATACCCTCATTTACGTACGCGGCAAAGGCATTGTTCTCGACGAGCCTTCCGTCGTGGCGATTCGTCAGGAAGCCGGTCCGAATTCCAAGAAAACGATTCAGGCCGTCGGCCTCGCCGCCAAAATGATGTTAGGCCGCACTCCGGGCAACATCACCGCGATTCGCCCGATGAAAGACGGCGTGATCGCAGATTTTCATACTACTGAACACATGCTCAAGTTTTTTATCAAAAAAGTTCATGACGCGCAGTGGTATCGTCCCAGCCCGCGCATCGTCATTTGTGTGCCCTGCGGCTCTACCCAGGTTGAGCGTCGCGCGATTCGGGAATCTGCCGTGGCGGCCGGAGCGTCTCAGGTGTTTTTGATTGAAGAGCCGATGGCAGCCGCGATCGGTGCGGGCTTGCCGATTGCAGAACCGACTGGCTCGATGGTGGTGGATATTGGCGGCGGCACCACCGAAGTCGGTGTGATCTCACTCGGCGGCACGGTTTATTCCGGCTCGGTGCGGGTGGGCGGTGATCGCTTCGATGAAGCCATCATCAACTACATTCGCCGCAATTACGGCATGCTGATTGGTGAGGCCACGGCTGAAAATATCAAGAAAACCATCGGCTCGGCATTCCCCGGTTCGGAAGTGCGCGAGATGGAAGTGAAAGGCCGCAATCTGGCCGAAGGCATTCCGCGCTCATTCACGATTTCATCGAATGAAATTCTGGAAGCCTTGACTGACCCGCTAAATTCCATTGTCTCGGCGGTTAAATCAGCGCTGGAACAAACCCCACCCGAACTCGGCGCTGACATCGCCGAAAAAGGCATGGTGCTGACAGGCGGCGGCGCGTTACTGCGCGAGCTGGATCGTTTGCTCGTAGAAGAAACCGGCTTGCCGGTGATTGTGGCGGATGACCCGCTAACCTGCGTGGTGCGCGGCTCTGGCCGGGCTCTGGAAGAAATGGAAAAGCTGGGCTCGGTATTTACCCACGAGCTATAAACCCCGCTAGATTTTTAGCCTTTCATCTTTGATTTTTAATCCATAACTTTTAAAGCGTTCGTCCACCAGAGCGATCAGAAAGCAAGCGAGCCAGGCCAGTGTCGGGGTACCAGGAACCATTTTTTACGCGCGGCCCCAGCCCTCTTGCCCGGCTGACGTTTTTTTCACTGGCGGCGATTACCATCATGATTGCTGACCATCGCTTTCAAGCGCTTTCCTGGGTGCGGCTGGGGGTCTCGGTTGTACTCAATCCGATTGAACAGAGCCTCGCGATGCCGGGCATGACGGCCCGGCGCATCGGCAGCTATTTTACGGATCAAACCCGGCTGGTCACCGAGAATCGCGAGCTGCAAAATCAAGTGCTGGAATTAACCGCGCTGGGCCAGCAGGCCAGGCTTATACAGGCCGAGCGCACGCATATTGATGCATTAGCCGTGACCGTAGCGGCGAGCAAGCGGCTTGACTGGCCAGGCATTATTGCGGAGATTATTCGCGACGCCAGAAATCCCTATGCCCGCAAAATTATTCTCAATCGAGGCACTACGCATGGCATTACCGCGGGGGTTGCCGTGATTGATGGCAGCGGGGTGGTCGGGCAGGTGACTGCCGTGGGTTTGTTATCGTCGGAGGTTACGCTTTCGACTGAAAAAGATCAGTCGGTGCCGGTGATGGTGGTGCGCAATGGCCTGCGCGCGGTGGCAGTAGGCAATGGCCGCGAAGGCACGATTGATGTGCCGTTTATGCCGCTGGGCGCTGACATTCAAACCGGCGATAATCTGGTGACATCGGGTATTGATGGCACTTATCCAGCCGGGCTGTCGGTGGCGACAGTGGTGCAGGTTGAGAAAAATCCGGCGTTCCCGTTTGCCAAAGTGATTGCGCAGCCGGCCACGGCGCCGGATCATCATCGTTTTGTAAAAGTATTGCTGCGCGCCGCACCGACCGCTATTGGCGCCGTGGGTGCGGGAACAGCGGCAACAGATTATCCGATTACCGATGTTGTCAGCATAGAGAGAAAAACGGGGGTGGCCACCATCACCAACCCCGGCAAACGCGAAACCCGGCGCGCCAATCAATAATGGATCATCTTTAATCCTCATGGATCTTTCCCCCGCCTCTCGCGATGCCCTGTCCCTGCCCGCCCCGAAGCGGCTGGTAGTGGGCTCGTTGGCCATTGCCCTCCTGCTGAATCTATTGCCGTGGGGCGGTTGGGCGCTGCGCGCGCACCCCGATTTCTTGCTGCTGGTGCTGCTCTACTGGGCGGCGCATGAAGTGCGTTCTATCGGTCAAGGCTGGGGATTTTTTTTCGGCTTGATGATGGATGTGGCCAACAGCGTATTGCTCGGCCAGCATGCGCTCACCTATGTGGTGGCGATTTTTCTGGTGCAGCTGTTAAGGGTGCGTATTTTGCAATTAACGGTGTTTGAACAAGCGCTGCATATCGGCGTGGTTTTATTATTGTCATTGGTGATTAGCGTGCTGCTTAATTTATCGCTGGGCCGTGATTTTCCGGGCTGGGGCCTGTTGTTTGCGCCGTTCTTCGGTGCTTTGCTGTGGCCCCTGGTGACATGGCTGGCGAAGCGGCCGATGTTCCGGCGTCGGCTCGGTCAGTTGGTCCGTTAAGAGAGTGCATTGAGATGTTGGGCACCACGATCAAAAACCGCGAAGCGGAACTCAATATGTTCCGCACCCGCGCGCTGGTGGCGGGTTTGGCGATATTGCTGGCCTTCGCGGTTTTGGTGGGGCGCATGGTTTATTTGCAAATTGTAAAGCGCGATTACTATCACACGCTGGCTGAAGCCAACCGTATTTCGGTGGTGCCGGTGGTGCCGAATCGCGGCTTGATACTGGATCGCAACAACGAGGTGCTGGCCGCCAACACCTCGGCCTACACGCTTGAAGTAACACCTTCCCGGATTAAAAATCTCGATGCGGTGCTCGATGATTTATCCGGTGTTATCGAAATTCAGCCACGCGACCGCCGCCGTTTTAAACGCCTGCTCGAAGAGAGCAAAAATTTTGAATCACTGCCGATTCGGACGCGACTCACCGAGGAAGAAGTGGCGCGGTTTGCGGTGAATCGTTTTCGTTTTCCGGGCTTTGATGTGCGCGCGCGTTTATTTCGCAATTATCCGCAAGGCGAAATTGCTTCGCATGCAATTGGCTATATCGGGCGCATCAATGTAGCAGACGTGAAGCGCATCGAGGCCAATGGTTTAACCGCGAATTACAAAGGCACCGAGCACATGGGCAAGCAGGGTGTGGAGAGCAGCTATGAAAGCGAGCTGCATGGCACCACTGGCTCCGAGCAGGTTGAAATTGACGCGGGGGGTCGCGCTATTCGCTCACTCGCCAAGTCAGCACCCACCGCCGGCAATAATCTTCGGTTAACGCTGGATATCAAGCTGCAAAAAATCGCTGAGCAAGCCTTCGATGGTCGGCGCGGCTCGTTAGTCGCCATCGAGCCTTCAACCGGCGAAATTTTGGCGCTGGTATCAAAGCCGGGGTTTGATCCGAACCTGTTTGTTGACGGCATTGATCCGCAAAATTGGGATTTACTGAATACCTCCCTCGATAAACCGCTGCTTAATCGTGCCCTGCGCGGCGCCTATCCGCCGGGCTCAACCATCAAACCTTTTCTGGCTTTAGGCGCGCTTGAATCCGGCAAACGCACACCCCAACAATCAATTTCAGACCCCGGTTATTTTCAGCTGCCCGGTGTGGCACATCGCTGGAACGATGACAAAGTCGGCGGCCATGGCAGCGTCGATATGTATAAATCCATAGTTGCCTCCTGCGACACTTATTATTATCAGCTTGCGTCTGAAACTGATATCGACAAGACCGCTGAATTTCTGCGCTCGTTGGGCTTTGGCTCCAAAACCGGTATTGATGTTGATGGTGAGCTCGAAGGCGTATTGCCATCGCGCCAATGGAAAGAAAACCGCTTTGCCAAATCCGCCTCGGACGTCCGCAAATGGTATCTGGGTGACAGTATTTCTACCGGCATCGGCCAGGGTTACAACGCTTTCACGCCGATGCAGTTGGCGCACGCCACCGCCACTATCGCCAATGATGGTGTACCCACACGGCCGCATCTGGTGCGCAGTATTACCGACGTCTCCACCGGTAAAATAAAATCGACGGCGCCTGTCGTTAATGCTAATCCGCCGTTACCCCTCGCACTCGCGATCAAGCCTGAAAACATTGCCGTGATTAAAGCCGCGATGGCTGGCGTGCCGAAGGAAGGCACCAGCGCGCGCGCATTTATCAATACTGGTTATGTCAGCGCGGGTAAAACCGGTACAGCGCAGGTGTTTGGTCTGAAGCGGGGCGAAAAATATAACGAGGCCCGGGTGATCGAGCGGCTGCGCGATCACGCGTGGTATATCGCTTATGCACCTGCTGATAAACCGACCATCGCGTTGGCGGTGATGGTTGAAAACGGCGGCAAAGGGGCGCAGGCGGCGGCTCCGATTGCGCGCGCGGTGATGGATTTTTATTTGCTCGGCAAGCTGCCGGATGTTAAAAAAATCAAGCCTGTAGAAAGCGATGATGAGAGCATCGATTAATCGCGCCTTCCATGCGCTCTCGCGCAGTCTTGATGGCCCGTTGATGATTGCCTTTGCGGTACTGGCAGCAATCTCGCTCATCGTGGTTTTTTCGGCCTCGGGTGCGCTGACCTTTGATCGCGCATTGGGCCAAGCGCGCAACTTTGGGGTGGCCTTGATTGTGATGTGGATTATCGCCAACATTCCACCGCAAACGCTAATGCGCTTTGCGATTCCGGTTTATCTGGTGGGGCTGGGGTTGCTGATTAGCGTGGCGTTGTTTGGCGAAGTTCGTAACGGCGCGCGGCGCTGGCTGAGCCTGGGTTTCGCCACGGTGCAGCCTTCCGAAATGATGAAAATCGGCATGCCCCTATTGCTCGCCTGGTACTTTCATCGCAAAGAAGAAGGGCTCAATATCAAAGACTATGCAATTGCGGCCGTGATCCTGATTGTGCCAACGCTGCTGGTGATGCGTCAGCCTGATCTGGGCACCGCGATTCTGATTTTTTCGGCCGGTTTTTTTGTGATCTTTTTTGCCGGCCTCTCATGGAAGTTGCTGATCACGGGAGGCGTGATCGGGCTGGCATCGCTGCCGTTTCTGTGGAATTTTATGCATGACTACCAGCGAGATCGAATCCTGACCTTGCTGGATCCATCCAACGACCCGCTCGGCGCGGGCTATCACATTATTCAATCGACGATTGCGATTGGCTCCGGCGGGGTGCTGGGTAAAGGCTGGCAACACGGCAGCCAAGCGCAGCTTGATTTTATTCCGGAGCGTTCCACCGATTTTATTTTGGCGGTGTTCGGGGAAGAATTTGGCTTGGTCGGGGTGCTGCTGTTGTTCGCGCTTTATCTGATCATTATTGGTCGCGGGCTGATGATTGCGATCAACGCGCCGACCACGTTTTCACGTCTGCTCGCGGGCGCGGTTACGCTGAGTTTTTTCACTTATGCGTTCGTCAATATTGGCATGGTCACCGGCATTTTGCCGGTGGTCGGCGTGCCCTTGCCGCTGATGAGCTACGGCGGCACCGCGATTTTATCCATGTGTATTTCATTTGGCATGCTGATGAGTATTTCGACGCATAAGCAATTGGTGTCGACATGAAGCGCAATATAAAATACCTAGAACGCCATTTGGCGGCGTGTTTGAGGCAAAACCGTCTGAAAATGCCCGTGTTTGCTAGTGTTTTGATATCCATTTTGATATTTTCTGGTTGTGGCACCACGCATCAAAAAAACGGCGCAGAGCATAAACCGCCGATGTCCCGGGATGGAAACAACGCCAACAATGCAAAATCCGGCGGCTATTATTTGGATGACGGCCCCGGTGCAAACCCGCCGCCCAATCTTGAAGCGATTCCGGATGCGATCCCAAAGAACGAGCCGCTGCACCGCGGCGCTAATCGCCCCTATGTGGTGTTTGGTAAAACCTATGTGCCGAATGTCGCGGCAGACGCCTTCAAACAACAGGGCGTTGCCTCATGGTACGGCCGCAAATTCCACGGCCAAAAAACCTCTATTGGCGAAACCTACGATATGTATGCGATGACCGCGGCACACCCGACCCTGCCGCTGCCGTCCTACGTGCGCGTAACCAATCCGGCGAATCGTAAATCAGTGGTGGTGCGGGTTAATGATCGCGGCCCGTTCCACTCAGAACGCATTATTGATCTTTCGTTTGCTGCCGCTAATAGACTGGATATCGCACGACGCGGCAGCGGGCTGGTAGTGATTGAGCGGGTGTTCACCGATAGTGCGCGCCCGGCTACACCAGGCGTTACGGTCATCGCGGCGATTCCCTTCTCTGAACCCATCGCACCCATCACGCCTACCGCAACCACCATTGCCCCCGCTTCACCCATCACGCCTGATGCGGGCTTGCTGTTTCTCCAGCTTGGCGCATTTTCTTCAATGGAAAACGCCGATATTTTTCGCGCGCGCATGGCGCGTGAACTCGATTGGAATCGTGAGCCGATTTTGGTGTCACAGAAAGACGGCTTGTTCCGGGTTCGTCTGGGCCCGTATAAAACTCGCGAAGAAGCCGAAGCCATTCAGGCACAAGTTAAAGCCTCACACGATTTTTCACCGCTCATTTCCAAACCCTGATTTCCCCAGCTATTTACGTCAATACTTACCTCAATACTTACCTTAAATCCACCAAGCCCTCATGAAAAAAATATTGTTCCCGTTTATCGTTTCCCCGTTAGTTACGTTGTCAACGGCTGTCTCGTTTACGGCCGTCTCGTTTACGGCTGCCTTGTTTATGGCCAATGCGCATGCCCAAGCCACCAGCGCTGCCATCAGTAATGTTGTAAGCACTGCCATCGGCGACATTGTGCCGCCGCCTATTGCCGCACGCTCGTATGTATTGTTTGATGCTGCCAGCGGTCAAATCCTCGCCGCGCAGGCCGCGACTGAACGCTTTGAGCCGGCTTCACTCACCAAATTAATGACGGCGTATCTGGTGTTTGATGCGCTTAAAACCAAAAAATTGACCTTGACCCAAACCGTTCCGGTGTCCGAGCGCGCCTGGAAGGCTGAAGGTTCACGCATGTTTATCGACCCCAAGCAAACCCCGGCGGTCGAGCCGCTGATTCGCGGCATGATTGTGCAAAGTGGCAACGATGCCTCGATTGCGCTGGCTGAAGCCATTGCCGGTTCGGAAGATTTGTTTGCGCAGCTGATGAATAAACAGGCGCAGCGCCTCGGCATGAAAAATACTAATTTTGTAAACGCGACCGGCTTGCCCAACCCGCAACACTATTCAACCGCGACCGATTTAATGCTGCTGGCAAATGCGTTGATGCGTGATTTTCCGAGCGAGGTAGGCTACTACAAAGAGCGTGAATTCACGCACAATAAAATCACCCAGCCCAACCGCAATCGTCTGCTGTTTTTGGACCCCAGCGTTGATGGTTTAAAAACCGGCCACACTGAAGCCGCCGGCTATTGTCTGATCGCGACCGCGAAGCGCGGCGAGCGTCGGCTGATTTCAGTCGTGCTCGGTACCGTTTCAGACGCGGCTCGCACTCAGGAAAGCCAGAAACTGCTCAATTTCGGCTATCAATTTTTTGATGCGCAAAAGCTCTACAAAAAAGGCGATGCCGTGGCCACGCCTGAAATTTTCAAAGGTACGCAAAACACCGTCAAGCTCGGCTTCGACCACGATATCTGGCTCACGCTGCCCAAAGATAAATTCACGGGCTTGAAAGCCACGCTGACCACCACCGAGCCACTGTTGGCCCCGTTGCGCGTTGGCGAAAAAGCAGGGATGATGAAGCTCATGAAAGATGAAAAACTCATCGCTGAAATACCCGTCGTAACGCTCGAAGAAGTGCCCGCCGCCGGATTTTTAGGTCGTGGCTGGGATGCGATTCGATTGATGTTCAAAAAATAATTTAAAAGAAAAAACTGAAAGAAAAATCATGAGTCAAGCCACGAGTTTGCCAATGTGTCTGCCCACCGTGTTTCTCAATGGCCACTACATGCCACTGGCAGAGGCGCACATTTCGCCCCTTGATCGCGGCTTTATTTTTGGTGATGGGGTATATGAAGTGATTCCGTTTTACGACGGTCGCGCACTGCGCCTGACTGAACATCTGAAGCGCCTGCAGCGCAGTCTGGATGAGCTGGAAATCGCCAACCCTTACAGCATCGCACAATGGGAAACCCATATTGGCGGGCTCGTGACCCACAATAATGGCGGCAATATTGGCGTTTATATTCAAGTCACACGCGGCGTAGCGAAGCGGGATTTTCCGCCGCCGAAGGGGTTGACGCAGACTGTTTTCATGATGGCTAATCCACTGGCAACGCCTAAGCGCGAGGTTTATGAAAAAGGCATTTCCTGTGTTTCGCTTGACGATAATCGCTGGCTGCGTTGCCACATTAAAGCCACCGCGCTGCTCGGTGCGGTGATGCTCAAACATGCGTCAAACCAAGAAGGCGCAGACGAGGCGCTGCTGTTTCGCGATGGCTACCTGACAGAATCATCGGCCAGCAATATTGCTGCCGTCAAAAACGGCGTGATCCTGTGCCCGCCGCTGGATAATTTGATTTTGCCCGGCATCACCTATGAATTAATGATTGAGCTCGCGCAAAAAGCAGGCCTGCCGCTGCAAATTCGGCGGGTCTCGCGCCGCGAAGTCAACACCGCTGACGAGCTGTGGATCATGTCATCCACCAAAGAAGTGGTGCCGATCACCATGCTCGATAACAAGCCCGTTGGGCACGGCGAGCATAGCGGCAAACCGGGCCCCGTTTTCACCAAAATGTACGCGCTGTTTCAGGATTACAAACGCGGTTTGCAGCCGCTTGCTCACCACTAATATTGTCGGGAATTTTATATGGCAGACGAACATCCCAAACTCATCGGTGAGGGTGAAGAAACCCTCTTGAGATTTCCCACTGCCTTTCCGATCAAGGCGATGGGCCGCATGGCGGATGGCGCAGCGCAAAGTAATTTTGCGCAAACCGTGATCGACATCGTGCTCAAACATGCGCCTGATCTCGATTCCAAACTGGTCGAAATGCGGCCTTCTAAAAATGGTAATTTTTTATCCGTCACCACCACTATCAACGCCACCTCAAAAAAACAGATTGATGATATTTACCGCGAGCTGTCCGCGCATCCGCTGGTATTGATGGCGCTTTAATCATCCCTAATCCAGCAAAAAAATCTTCGCCTCAACGCAGCATGACAACCGAAACCGCTCAACGTACGCAACACTGCGCCCTCGTCAGGCACCTTGGTCTGGCCGAGTACGAGCCCACGCTTCATGCCATGCAAGCGAACAACCGCAGCCGCCGCGCTGGCACGCATACCCATCCCTCCACCCCCGATGAAATCTGGCTGCTGGAACATCCGCCAGTGTTCACGCAGGGCCTGGCAGGCAAGCCGGAACATGTGCTGCAGCCCGGCAATATTCCCGTGATTAAAGTCGAGCGCGGTGGACAAGTGACCTATCATGGCCCTGGCCAATTGGTGGCGTATCTGTTACTTGATACCAGACAGCTAGCGGCTCATGGCTGTGGCGTCAAAGAGCTTGTGCGTAGAATCGAGCAATCACTGATCGATTTGCTTGCAGAATATGGCGTGGAAACTTATCGCAAAGCCGGTATGCCGGGCGTGTATGTCAAGCAAAAAAATGCCGATGCCAAGATCGCCGCGGTGGGCCTGCGCATTGCCAATCACGCCACGTATCACGGGCTTGCACTGAATGTGGATATGGATTTAGCGCCGTTCGCGCGCATCAACCCTTGCGGATATAAGGGGCTGCAGGTAACGCAGATGCGCGACTGCGGCGTAGCAGATAAAATAGGCGTCGTCGCCACCAAGCTTGCGCGGCATTTGCAACATCAAATTTATCACCTGTAATTTAACCGGACACATCATGGCTGTTGATTTAAAAGCGGGCGTCAAAGAAAAAAGCGAAGCGAAAACGGCTCGCATTCCGATCAAAATTATTCCGATTGCGCTCGCGGATCGCCTCAAAAAACCAGCGTGGATTCGCGTCAAGGCAGGCTCGCCCTCCACGCGCTTTTACGAAATCAAACAAATCTTGCGCGATGCCAATCTGCACACCGTGTGCGAAGAAGCCTCATGCCCGAATATTGGCGAATGCTTCGGCAAAGGTACTGCCACTTTCATGATCATGGGTGATCTGTGCACCCGTCGGTGCCCGTTTTGCGATGTTGGCCATGGCCGCCCGCTGCCGCTGGATCTGGACGAGCCCCGCCATCTTGCCGAAACTATCGCCAAACTGAAATTAAAATATGTCGTCATCACCAGCGTGGATCGCGATGATTTACGCGACGGCGGTGCCGCCCATTTTGTAAACTGCATCCGCGAAACGCGCGCCCTATCGCCCACCACCCGCATCGAAATTCTCACGCCAGATTTCCGTGGCCGCCTTGATCGTGCTCTCGGTATCTTGCGTGAAGCGCCCCCGGATGTGATGAATCACAATCTCGAAACCGTTGCGCGGCTGTACAAACAAGCGCGCCCCGGCTCTGATTACGCGCACTCATTAAAGCTGCTTAAGGACTTCAAAACCGAACACCCGCACGTCGCCACCAAGAGCGGTTTAATGGTCGGCCTCGGCGAAACCAATGAAGAAATTCTGGATGTCATGCGCGACCTGCGCGCCCACGATGTCGATATGCTCACGATCGGTCAATACCTCCAGCCGTCCGGCGGACATTTATCGGTGCTGCGTTACGTCACCCCGGATGATTTCAACATGTTCGAAACCGAAGCCTACAAAATGGGCTTCGTGCACGCAGCCTGCGGGCCGATGGTGCGTTCGTCATACCATGCCGACCAGATGGCGCATGAGGCGGGGTTTGCGTAAAGCTGTCAATAAACCCTAGCATTGGCCGGGCTCATGGAGCATTTTTGCTCCAAAAAGCGCGTGGATAAACGGCCTTGGTGTGGTAATGTTGTGCTCTTCACTTTTACCTTAAAGAAAGAACGTGCCATGACCAAGGCCTTTGTATCGTTGCTTGCAGGCATTACCTTCGCGCTGGCTGGTTGCGCTTCTAATTCAACAGCGCTTTCAAACTCGGCTGCACCATCAACTCCACAAACGCAAATCTGTGTCGCTGCAAGCGAGCAGGATATTGCGGCACTGTTCGACCGCTGGAATCAATCTCTGCAAACCGGCGATCCGCACAAGGTGGTGGCAAACTACGCCGAAAAATCGGTGCTGCTGGCGACGGTCTCCAACAAACCGCGCATGACCCCGGCCGAGAAAGAAGATTACTTCCACCATTTTCTGGAAAATAAACCGATGGGCAAAATCGATTCACGCACCATCGAGATCGGCTGCAACACCGCCTTTGATGCGGGTCTCTACACATTCACGTTCGCAAAGACCGGTGCGACTGTGA
>ENA-OFCD01000244-OFCD01000244.1-metagenomes-genome-assembly--contig:-NODE-244-length-36475-cov-5.457166_pt1 | contig 36475 bp, 39 predicted proteins | sample MGYA00153392_OFCD01 | MGnify analysis MGYA00153392
CGCGCGAAGAGTTTCGTGCGCGAGCCGTACGTCTGCGGCTCGCGGATACCGAGCATATTGAGATTCGGGCCGTGGATGACGAGCACGTTCACGCGGTTGGCGTTCGTAGAGGAATCGCGCGCGCCCTCGGAAAGGCCGCACGATGCCCGACCGAATCCTTACCGCAACGTCACTCGATGGAAGTTTTTCAATCGTCGCGGGCATCACGACCGAGATCGTTGCAGACGCGCAAACACGTCACGATCTCGCGCCCACGGCGAGCGCGGCCGTGGGTCGATTGCTCACGGGGTCGGCGCTCCTGGGCGCGAGCCTCAAGGGCCGCGAGAAATTAACGCTGCAGATCGCGGGCGACGGACCCATTCGCGGAATCGTCGCCGACGTCGCCTTGCAGGGTACGGATCGCATCGGCGCGCGTGCGTATGCGCGCCGCCCCGAGGCCGACGTGCCGCTCAACGCGCTCGGAAAATTCGACGTCGCGAGCGTGGTCGGCAAAGGCTATTTGCAGGTCACGCGCTCGTTCGAAGTCGGCCAACCCTACATCGGAATCACCGAACTCACGACGGGCGAAGTTGGCGACGACATCGCGAATTATCTCGCGACGTCGGAACAGATTCCGAGCGTCGTCGCTCTCGGCGTGCTCGCGAATCCGAGCGGCATCATCGCTGCGGGCGGCATCATCGCGCAGGTCTTACCCGGCGCCGACGAAGCGACGATCGCAGCCCTTGAAGAGCGCGCGCGCGCGATGCCGGCCATCACCGGTCAGATCGCCGCCGGAGCGACGGTTGAGGATTTGATCGACGTGCTCGGCGGCGCCATCGGCATGCGCCAAACGCGCGCGTACGGACTCGAATTCGCCTGTACGTGCTCGCTCGAACGCGTCGAACGCGCGCTCCTCGGCCTCGGGCGCGACGAACTCCACAAGATCGCGACCGAACAGCAACAAACCGAGGCCGTCTGCGAATTCTGCAAGACGGCCTACGTGCTCGGCCGCGACGAAGTGCTCGGTCTCATCGAGCAACTCGAGGCGCGCAACTAGGGTCGGTTTCGCCCCCGCGGCGCTAGACGCCGAGGCGCGGCGTGAACGATTCGCGGATCGTACCGTTCACATTCTCATAGCGCCAGCCGCACTCGCACCGAATCGACGGACCGCCGACATACGGATAGGCGTAGACGCGCGTACAGCGCTTACACGTGAGGGTTTGATCGCCGAGTGCGGGTTTCGCCGTATACGTGATCGGCGGCGACGAGGCGGCGGGATGTTTGCTCACGATGTTTCCTTAGTTGGACTTGGAGTGCGGGACGACGCGCACGAAGCGCCGCGTGCCGACGGAGAGAACGGTCGGTGCAGAGATCGACCATGGGAGACGTGGATCGACGACGACGGCCCCATCGAGTTTGACGCCGTTGCCGGAGACGAGCCGCTCCGCCTCTCGTTTGCTTGCGGCGAATCCGCTCGCGACGAGTGCATCGCCGATCGACCGCCACGATTCCGCTGCGACGATCTCCGACATCTCGGCCGGAAGTTCGCCACGTTGTACCGTCGCTTCGAATCGCTCGCGCGCACTGCGAGCGTCTGCGTGTCCATGATAGCGCGCGACGATCTCTTCGGCGAGGTCTTTTTTCGCAGTCATCGGGTGGAGCGTTCCGTCGGCGAGCCCGGCCGCGAGCGTCGCGATCGCGGCGGCATCGCGAAATGCGACCAGTTCCGCATAGCGCGGCAGCATTTCATCGGGCAGGCTCATGAGCTTGCCGAATTGTTCGGGAGCGGGCTCGGTGAGGCCGATGAAATTACCCTTCGATTTCCCCATGCGCACGACGCCGTCGGTGCCCTCGAGAATCGGCGTCGTCAAGCAAATCTGACGCGGCTGCCCCGCGGCGTGCTGGTATTCGCGCGCGAGTAAGAAGTTGAAGAGCTGATCCGACCCGCCGAGTTCCACGTCGGCTTCCATCGCGACGCTGTCATACGCTTGCGCGACGGGATAGAGAAACTCGTGTAGCGAGATTGGGGCGCCCGTTGCATAGCGGTTGGAGAAATCGTTGCGTGAGAGCATCTGCGCGACCGTCGTGCGGCCCATGAGCCCGATGAGATCGGCGAGCGAAAGCGGTGAGAGCCACGTGGAATTGTGCATCACTTCGATGCGCGCGAGGTCGAGCACCGTCCCCGCTTGCGCCGTGTAATCGCGCATGTTCGCCGCGATCATTTCATCCGTGAGCGGAGGGCGCGTATCGTTGCGACCCGTGGGGTCGCCGATCTTCGCGGTGAAATCGCCGATGAGCAAGATCACGCGATGACCGAGTTCGACGAATTGCTGCATTTTGTGCAACACGACGGCGTGCCCGAGATGCAAGAACGAGCCCGTGGGATCGATGCCGAACTTCACCGTCAGACGCGTTTTTTTTGCGATGCGGTCTTCGAGTTCCGCAACGGTTTCCACGTGATCGCACCCCGCGGTCAGGAATTGCGCTTGTTCGCAGGGGGTCAACGGGGTGCAGTTTCCATGACGAACAGGCGATTTTCCCGAGGCCGTGCGAGGGAGCCTTCCCCATCGCCGAACGCGAACGTGCCGCAGACGAGCCCGGTCCTTAGATAGCGCGCGGCTTTATATATCGACGTCCATCATGTTGTCGAATGGCGTGATGGTATTGGGATCGTAATTTTTCAAGGCTTTATCGAAGGCGAAAAGATCCTCCCGTAGCGCGAGAACGATCGAGGGCGTGTCGCGAATGAATTCGCGCATGAGTACCGTCACGTCATCCGTCCGCTGCGATTGGAGGTAGTGCCCGGCGAGTGAATCCATCGCCATTTGCGCTTTGTGATTGCACCAATGAAGATCGTTCTGGCCTTCGGGCGGAAACGCGGCGCAGCCCAAATTTCCCGAGAAATCGCCCAACGGATCCGCAGCAAATGCAAAGAGCACCACATCCCACGCGTCGCCGTAGATGATGCCGCCTTGTTGCGCCGATGCGAACATCTGCGCGGGCGGGTAGCGATCGACATGAAGATCGACCCCGATATTTTTCCAATTGGCGCGAACCACAGCGACCCGCGCGTCGGTATCGGGCTGTCCGGAAGAGGTAGCGAATGCGAGATCGAGCCGTAAGCCGGCTTTCGCACGGATGCCGTCGGAACCGCGTTTCCATCCGGCGCGATCGAGGATCGCGTCGGCCGCGACGGGATCGTACGGCGTCGTTCCGAGATCCGCGTAATAGGGCGCCGTACGCGGAGCCGCGGTATCTTGGACCACGCCGACGCCATGCGCGACCGTCTCGACGAGCGCTCGGCGATCGAGTGCGAGGCGCAACGCCTGGCGCACGGCAAGATCGGAGACCGCCGGATGGGTGAGGTTGAAGTCGAGATGATCGTATGCATAACTCGGATGCCGGAGGATCGTATACGAGCCGAGTTGCGTAATCGGCGCGAGATACGCCCCGCCGAATTGGTACCACATGTCGACCGTGTGTGCGGTAAGCTCTTGCATGAGCTTCGTGCGATCCGGCACGATTTTATACACGACCTTATCGAGTTTCGGACGCCCGCGCCAATAGAGCGGGTCCGCGACCATTACGACCTGCTTGCCACGATCCCAGCGTTCGAAACGAAATGGTCCGATCCCGGTGGGAAGCGCGTTATACGGAACGTTATTGATATTTGGGTATTGTGATAAAACGTGCTTCGGAAGGAGCGATGGGTTCGCACAACAACTCGAAAAGAACGCCTCGATAAACGACGCATACGGTTTTTTGAGATGGTAGACGACGGTGAACTTATCGGGTTCCTCGACGCTCGCGATCTGATCGAGGCGCCCGCCTTCATCGTTTGCGGGATCGTTGACAACCTTCGTACTGAACACCACGTCATCGGCGTCGAAGGGAGCGCCGTCGGACCAACGTACACCCTTGCGGATGTGATAGATGATCGTACGACCATCGGCGCTCACGCCGCCGTTGGCCTGTGAGGGAATCTCCGTCGCGAGTTCGGGATAAGGTTGATTGTATTTATCCCAACGGACGAGCCATGCCATCGTCATCTCCGAGAGGTTTGCAACCGCCGCTGATTGGGCGAGATGTGGATTGAGCGTGCTGACATCGCCCGCGTCGGAGATCGTCAAAACGTGTGGCACCGTCATCGCGATGCCGACGCTGCGATGAACAGAGAACGCGAGCGAGGCGAGCACCATCGTTGCCATCGCGACTCGTAGAACGCGAGCGAAGCGACATCGAACCATCTTGACGATCCTCCGAAAGCACGCAAAAACAAAAAAGAGCCCGTACACCCTCAGCGCACCGGCTCGCGATCGTTAGCATTAGTTTTTGGACGTCTACGTGGATAGTGCTCGATGTCTAGCTCGATGTCAAGCAGCGCGAACAACCCTCTCGCGACGACGACTCGTCAACGACGCGCGATCGCTATTGGAGTTCGAAGACCGTGACGCCGCCGCCGCCTTCTTCCGCATTACCGTAGCGTACGGCTTTGATGCCGCTTCGCGTTTTGAGCCACTCTTGCAATCCGCGGCCGAGAAGGCCCGTGCCCTTGCCATGGATGAGGCGTAGCGGTGAGAGGCCGAGCAATGTCGATTCGTCGATCCAGCGATCGACGACCGGCTCCGCGTCCACGAAGCGTTTCCCGCGCACGTCGATTTCGGCGCTCGCTGTCGTTGCGGCCTCGAGCGTCGCCTCGCCCGTGTTCGCACGCGACCGTTCGCGCCGCGCGATCTGCGCCGCGCGGCGCACGACGCGTAAGCCGTTCTTTGGGACGACGGTCTTCATCGCGCCAATCGCGACGAGCACACCATTGCCGAAGTCTTCGACGATCTCGCCTTCACTTTGGAGCGAATCGACGAAGACGCGATCGCCGATTGCGAGGCCGCGTTCTTGCGGAGACGCGGGTGCGGGTTTGGGCTCACGAATCCCGAGATCGCGGTGGACGTCATCGAGCACTTTCCCGAGCAACGACGCTTGGCCAGAGGTGACTTTCGCGCGACCGTTTCCGACGCGATCGCGGTTGCGTCGTTCGAGTTCGGCCGTAAAATCTCGAAGCGCCCGACCCAATCGTGCATCGGCTTCATTCGCGAGTTTGCGCCGTTCCCGATCGAGTGCATCGATGCGTTCGCGCGCCGTCGCTTCGAGATTCGTGAGCCGCCCGCGTTCCCGCGCCAGGGCATCGCGTTCCGCGGCGGCCGCGCTACGGACTTCGGAAAGTTCGGCGAGCGCACGATCGTAATCACGTTCGCTCGTGGAGAGCAACGTCTCTGCGCGTTCGACGATGCGGCGATCGAGCCCGAGCGTCCGCGCGAGTGGGAACGCGAGCGACTGACCGGGCGATCCGAGATCGAGTTCGTAGGTCGGCGCGTAGGTCTTGGGATCGAATCGGACGCTCGCATTGAGCACACCTGTAGTCGAATGCGCAAAGAGCTTCAGTTCCGTACTATGCGTCGTCACCACGCCGCGCGCGCCCGATGCGAGCAATTTCTCGACGACTGCGATACCGAGCGCAGCGCTCGAGGCGGGCTCCGTGCCGCTCGCGATTTCATCGACGAGCACGAGCGCGCCCGCGCCCGCCGATTCGACGATCGTGCGCAGGCGCCGCAGGTGTGCGGAGAACGTCGATGCGTTCTCCGCGATCGATTGTTCGTCACCCACATCGCAGCCGAGATACGAGAACGCGCCGATCGTCGTCCCCTCGGCTGCGGGAATCTGCATGCCGCAATACGTCATCGTCACGAAAAGACCGAGCAGCTTGAGCGCGACTGTTTTCCCGCCCATGTTCGGGCCACTGATGATGATAAAGCGCACGTCGCCGTCGAGAGCGAGCGATTGCGGAACGGCGCGCTCGCCCAAGAGCGGATGGCGCCCGATGCGCACGTCGATATTCGCGTCATCGACGAGCACGGGTGCGATCGCATCCATCGAACGCGCTACGCGCACGCGCGCGAGCACGAGATCGATATCGGCGAGGACGTCGAGATTGATCTCGGCGCGATCGGCGCGCGACCCAACGAGTGCGGAGAGTTCGCCGAGAATGCGCGCGACTTCACGCTGTTCTTCGATACGCATCGTGCGCACGCGGTTGTTGACTTCGAGCGCGTCGAGGGGCTCGATGAAGAGCGTGTGCCCGGTCGAGGACGTGTCGTGTACCACGCCGGGCACGGCGCCCGCGAACTCCGCTTTGATCGGAATGACGAAACGATTCTCGCGGACGGTGACGATTGAGTCCTGGATCGCTTTCGCGTATTTGGGCGAGCGCAGGATCGCGGCGCAGCGTTCGCGCGCGTCGTCTTGGGCGAGCGTGACGTTACGGCGATAACGTGCGAGTGCGGGCGAAGCGCGGTCGAGGACTTCGCCGCGTTCGCCGATCGCGCGATCGATCGCAGCCGCAACTTCGGGGAGCGGCGTCGCGAGCTCGGCGCGCGCCTGCAACGTCGGTGCGACGCTCGCACGAATGCGACGCACGGCCGCGTCGGCGGCGGCGAGTGCGATACCGATTTCGCGCAGTTCGTCGGGAGCGAGCGTTCCGCCGCGCGCCGCACGCGCGACGGCTTCGCCGACTTCGCGAACGCGCGGAAGTTCGAGCGTGGAATCGGTCGCGATCGCGCGCATCTCGGCCGTCGCTTTTTGTTCGAGACGAACGCGCGCGAAATCGACGAGCGGAATCATCGCATGCGCGCGCGCGGTCGCGCGATCGGTCGTCGTCTCGCGCGCGACGAGCGCTCGTACCGCAGGCCAGTCGAGAACGCCGAGGGTGCGATCGTCGGCAAGCCGATCCCCAAGCGGATTGCTCGGCTCGGGCTCGGGCTCGGGCTCGGGTTCCGAGATAGGCTCGGGTAACGGCTCGGCGATGGCTACGGCAAGCGGCGCCGGATCTCTCGTTCGTCGCTGGAGGTGCGCTTCGTACGCGGCCCAGATGGCTTCTTCGGTCACGGTCGTTGAACCGCAGGAACGACGCGTTCGTTTTCGAGTAGCGCCATTAAGGTGAGGTCGACCCACACTCCATCGCGCATCACGGCGGCGCGCCGGACACCTTCGCGGCGAAACCCGACCCGTTCGTAGGCACGGATCGCACGCTCGTTATCCGTGTACGCGTCGAGTTGGATGCGGTGCGCGTTGAGCCGATCGAAGATCTGATCGATCACGGGGACCAGCAGGTCGGTACCGCGACCCTCGCCTGGCCGCGCGATAACGAAACGCGCGAGTTCATACCACCGAAACCGAGGCGAATACTGGGCAACGATCGCGAGCCCATCGACCGCGCCGCACTCGTCGTGCGTCACCAGATACCACCAAGCCGGATCTTGGATCTGCTTGAGGTGACGCTCGGCCGACCAATTCCCGATATACCACGCCATCTCGGGCGCCGTTTCGAGCGCGACGATTCCCGGCACGTCTTCCACACACGCACGAACGAGCACGCGCCCGCGCGCGGTGTACGTTTCCTGGTCCACGATCGTAGCTACGCGGCGCCCTCGGGCTCACCGAGCACGGCGCGCAGGCGCTCTTCGGCAAGCGCGGGGTTGGCCTTCCCACGACTCTGCTTCATGATTTGACCGACGAGGAAGCCCATGACTTTGACCTTGCCCGCGCGATATTCGACGACCGTCTTCTCATTCGCAGCGACGACTTCCGCGACGATTGCATCGATCGCGCCGGTATCGCTGACTTGCCCGAGGCCTTCGTCTTCGATGATTTTCGTGAGCGGAGTTTGTGCCGTGTCACTTGCGTAGAATCGCTCGACGAGCGCCTTCTGCGTCTTCGAATTGATCGTTCCCGCATCGACGGCCACGATCAGTTCGGCGACGCGCGACGGTCGCAGCGCGGATGCGTGTACGGCCGTGCCGGTTTCGTTTGCGAGACGCGAGAGATCGCCGAGCACGAGGTTCACCGCCGCTTGCGGCTTCGCACCCGCGGCAACCACGGCGTCGTAGTAATCGGCGAGGCCCGGCTTATCGACGATGTTGTGGGCTTGCACGATCGAAAGCTTCTCCACGCCGATCATGCGATCGAGGCGCACCTGCGGCGAAACGCCGAGCATGCCGCGTAGGCGCGTGACGTCGCTTTCGGCGAATTCGATCGGCGGCAGGTCGGGATCGGGGAAATAGCGGTAATCGTGCGCCTTCTCTTTGCTGCGCATCGAGTGCGTCTCACCCGCGGCCTCATCCCAGCCACGCGTCTCTTGCTGCACGCGACCACCCGAACGGATGATCTGCGCTTGACGTGCGATCTCGCTCTCGATCGCACGTGCGACTGAATTAAACGAGTTCATGTTTTTGATCTCGGCCTTCGTGCCGTACTCTTTTTGCCCGATCGGACGCAAGCTCAAATTGACATCGCAACGCAACGAGCCTTCTTCCATCTTCACGTCGCTCACGCCGAGTGCGACGAACGTGCGTTTGAGCGCTTCGAGGTACGCCACGGCTTCGGCGCCGCTACGAATATCGGGATCGCCGACGCACTCCATGAGCGGAACGCCCGCGCGGTTGAAATCGACGAGCGAATGCGTCGAGCCTGCGATGCGTCCGTCGCGCGATGCGTGCGTGGATTTTCCCGTGTCTTCTTCGAGATGGATGCGCGTGAGCCGACACGAGCCTTGCGTACCATCGGGTAGCCAAAACGGCACGACGCCACCTTGCGTGAGCGGCGTATCGAACTGCGAGATCTGATAATCTTTGGGCATGTCGGGATAGAAATAATTCTTACGATCGAACTTCGAGAACGCCGGAATCTCAGCTGAAAACGCGAGCCCCGACATCACGAGCATTTCGATCGCACGGCGATTCGGCACGGGCAACGCCCCGGGCATACCGAGACACACAGGGCAGACGTTCGTGTTCGGCTCCGCGCCGAAGACGTTGCGGCAGCCGCAGAACATCTTCGTCTCGGTCTTCAATTCGACGTGACACTCGATGCCCATCACGGCTTCGTAGGCGACCCCGTTGATGTCGATCGCCGTTTTCGCACCGGGCATCGTCGCGCTCATCGCGTACCAGCCGTTGAAACGGACGCAATCGCCGGAATCGTATGTTTCGATGCGTGCATCGTGCCGCGTTCGTAGGCATGCGCGATGCCCAAAAGCGCGCGCTCGGCGAAGAGCGGCCCCGAGAGTTCGAGCCCGAGCGGCATCGGTCCGGCGGCGCCCACAGGCGTCGCATATCCACACGGAACCGAGAGCGAGGGGAGGCCCGCGAGCGACATCGGAATGGTATAGTAGTCCATCAAATACATGCTCACGGGATCCGATTTCGCATCGAACGTAAACGCCGGCGTCGACGCTGAGGGGCATGCGATCACATCGCAGTCGGCAAACGCTTTCGCGAAGTCAGCCGCAATTAAGGTTCGCGCTTTTTGCGCGCGCACGTAATACGCGTCGTAAAAGCCGCTCGAAAGCGCGTACGTGCCGATGAGGATCCGGCGTTTGACTTCGTCGCCAAATCCCGCAGCACGCGTCGCCTCGTACGTCGCGCCGACGTCGCTGCCCTCGACACGCAAGCCGTATCGCATGCCGTCGAAGCGTGCGAGATTGGACGAACATTCCGCGGGTGCGATGAGATAATACGTCGCCACCCCGTAATCGGCCGTCGGTAACTTCACGGGCACGAGGGTCGCGCCGAGTCGCACGAGATCTGCATATGCAGCCTCGTAGACCGCACGCACGTCGGCATCGAGTTTGTCGAGTGAGAATTCATCCACGATGCCGACGCGCACGCCGCGCAGATCCTCTCGGAGCATCGTCGCCGTCGTCTCGACGGGACGATCGACGGACGTTGCATCCATGGGATCGAGCCCCGCCATCACGTCGTAAACGAGCGCGGAGTCTTCAACCGTCTTCGAGATCGGGCCGATCTGATCGAGGCTCGAGGCAAACGCGATGAGCCCGTAGCGCGAGACGCGACCGTAGGTCGGTTTGAAGCCGACGACGCCGCAGAACGCGGCGGGTTCGCGAATCGAGCCGCCGGTATCGCTACCGAGTGCGATCGTGGCTTCACCCGCCGCAACCGCGGCAACGCTGCCACCCGAACTACCGCCGGGCACGCGACCGAGATCCCACGGATTTGCGGTTTTACGCAGCGCGCTATTCTCACACGAACTGCCCATCGCAAATTCGTCCATGTTGGTTTTACCGAGCGGAATCGCGCCCGCGTCGAGCAAGCGCTGCACGGCCGTCGCCGTGTACGGCGAAACCCAGTGCTCCAGAATCTTCGACGCGCACGTTGTGACCGTACCCGTGAGGCACATATTGTCTTTGATCGCGAGCGGCACGCCCGCGAGCGGTAACCGTTCCCCAGCCGCGACGCGCGCATCCACGCGCTCCGCGTGCGCGCGCGCGAGATCCGCCGTCTCCGAAAGATACGCACCGACAGCGCCGTCGCGTTCGCCGATGCGCGCGTGCATTGCCATCGCCAATTCCACGGCAGAGATTTCGCGTGCGTTGACCGCGCGTGATATTGCCGTCGCGGTTGCATCGATGTGGCTCATGCCTCTTCACCGATGATGCGCGGCACGCGAAAATACGACCCCTCGCGACGCGGTGCGCCTTTGAGGACGGTCTCGCGATCGAGCGACGCCTTGACGACGTCGTCGCGCATCACGTTGCACTGCGGGATGACTTGCGCCGTCGCCGCGACGTCGTCGACGGGCAGCTTCGCGAGCTCGTCGACGTAAACGAGTAGCGCACCGAGTTGCGCGCCGAACCGCTCGACTTCGGCGGGCGTGAGCGCGAGCCGCGCAAGCTTTGCGACGTACGCAACGTCGATGTCGCCCGATGCCACGATCCTAAGTCTCCGAGATCGGAAATGAAAACGGCACGACATCCGCGCGATGTAACGCGGCGAGCGCTTCGATGTGTCCGGTCTGCGGGAACATGTCGAACGGCTGCACCGATCCGAGCACGTATCCGCCCGCGATGAGATGCGCGAGATCGCGCGCGAGCGTCGCGGGATTGCATGAGAGATACCACACGTGCGGTACCTTCGCGCGCACGAGCGCATCGAGCGTGCCTTCGTCGCTGCCCTTCCGCGGCGGGTCGAGAAAGACGATATCGGCGGCTTTGAGCGCGTCGGTACCGGTCTTCGACCGAAGCACCGATTCGACGCGACCGTTCATGAAGGCCGTGCGCTCGCCGACGCCGTTGACCGCGGCGTTGGCGTTGGCCTCGCGAATGGCACTCGGATTTTCCTCGATGCCGACGACGCGCGCGCCCGCCTTCGCGAAGAAAAGCGCGAAGGTACCCGCGCCACAATAGAGATCGATGAAGCGCTTCTCGGCGAGCGGTTGCGACGCGAGGTACGCGAAAATTTTCCCGACCATCTCGCTATTGACTTGAAAGAACGAAGCCGGCGAAACGTTGAATGCGACATCGCCGATCGCTTCGTGCATCGATGCGTTTCCGGCAACCGTGACGTTGCGCCGACCCATCACCGCATTTTCACTCGGCGGCTCGTACGAATTACTCACGCCAACGGTGCCGGGTAATTTCGCTGCGAGTGCCGCGCCGAGTGTGGGAAGAGTCGTCGATGCGCGATCGGTCGTTATCGAAAGGACGCTCTCGCCGGAAGCGTGTCCCGCGCGCGCGATAACGTGTCGCGCGCCGTCGAAAGCGTGCGTCGTCGCGGGATCGCGGGCGGCATCCCATAGGCCGACGATTGCGGCGTCGAGTTGCGGCATCACGATCGGACAGCGTTCGATCGGGACGATATCGTGCGTCCGCGCCGCGTAAAATCCAAACGACGGCGCAGCCTCGGGCGAGGCGTGATCGACGACGAGCGCCATCTTATTGCGATACGCGCGCGGATTCTCCATCCCGACGGGCGCGCCGACACGCGCGCCTTCGATTCCGCCGAGTCGCCGTAAGGCGTTTTCGACGATGCCGCGCTTCCATACCAATTGGGCGGGATAGGCGAGATGCTGCACTTGACAGCCGCCGCAGGTGCCGAAAACGGCACAGAATGGCTCGACCCGGTCGGGCGAGCGTTCGAGCAAGTCGACGAGATCGCCGACGGCGTACTTGGCTTTGACGGTGTCGATCTTGACGCGCGCGCGTTCGCCTGGAACGGGGCCGAGAACGTAAACGACCATGCCATCGGCACGCCCGACGGCCTGACCCGTCTTTGCGATGAGATCGGTACACAGAATCTCGACGACGTCTCCGGGGTTCAGGACCGGGCGAACGTCGGTCTTGGGAGGCGTCGTCGGAAGCGCGCTACTCAGGTTTCTTTTCATCGAGCTGCTTGAGCAGCCGATTCGCTTCATCGATTAACTGTTGGATGCGTTCCGTCGTGGGATCTGCGGGTGGCCGCGCGAGGATCGCGCGCACGAGCGCATACACGAGACCGGCTGCAACGATCGCGACGCCGATGAACGTAAGAGAACGCGTCGTCGCTTCGCCTGCCGCTCGCTCCGGGGTCGCGCGTTGCGCCGATTCGGCCGATGCGGCGGAATTCGCGTGATTCACGTACGTTTCGAGGCTCGGTCCGTCTGCCATAATGCCCGCTCGTGTTCGCGCACGAGGCGACGCATCCCGCGCCGCTACGTGTTCGCATCCGTGGAATCGCCCCGCACCACGGCGAGCGCCGCCGAGAGCCCGGAACGCGAGACGGGGCGTAGCAGGGCGCCCGCCGCTCCCGCCGCGCACGCTCGCGCAACGAGCGTCGTTTCATCGAGCGCGGCAATGACGATGATTCGGGCATCGGGAGCGGCGCGACAGAGCACCTGCAGCCCGGATATCAGCGAATTCTCGCCCTCCACCCGCCGAATCGCCTTCCGGATTCCAGTCGGAAGACGGCCGTCGACGAGCACTGCGTCAACCGCGATTTCCGCAAGCCCGACGAGCGCGTCTTCAAGCGACGCCGCTTCACCGACGACCGCGTGGCCGAGCGAGCTTGCAACATGGCCGATCGCCGCACGCATTACTGCGGCATCATCGACGATGTAGAGGCGCATCAGGTGCCGCGCGAATCGTCGGCCTGCGCCGCACCGCCGCCCCACACGCGCCTCGAGATCGCTCGGAGGGTCGGGGGACCCATCTGCTGGGATTGCCTCGCCAAGTGCGCTTCGACGCGGTCGGACGGAATTTCACAGAGCGTCGAGATTTCGCTTCCACCACGTCCGACGGCGTAATATCGGTCCACGACGCGCAAAACGTGGACGCTCGCCGAACCCGGCAGGTACGTCGTCTCGAGCAGGGTTACGAGCTTGCCGCCGCCGCCTTGAAGCCGGACGCGAAGCGCCCGACGTGCGACGAGCTGGACGCCGGCAAGCACGAGCCCGATAACGACGCACGCCGCGAGGAGCCGACCGACAAAGGCAAGCTCCACGTTACGGCCCCGCCAAAATCGCGCGCCGAAAAGCGATGGCGGCGGCACGCACGGCTTCTGGCGTTTCGGCGACTTCCAGAACGTTGCCCGACGTCAACGTTACCGCGCTCGCGCCGCCAGGAACGGCTTCGACGGTCTCGATGATATCGGCATTGACGACGACGATGTGGCCGCTTGGCCGATGTAAGACGATCACGCAGCGTCCTTCCGAGCGTCGCCCACGCGCGCCTCGTGAGCGAGGGAAGCGGCCTCGTCAAGCTCGTTTGCTTCGATGCGATCGCAGGCGAGCACGTGCGCTTCGACCGCGCGGCGTCGGTGCCGCTCGAGCGCGTCGCGTTCGTTTCGCCGCGTCGCCAAATGCTCGCGCGCGCGCAGGTGCTCGCCTTCCGACAGCGCGATCTTTGCATCGGCAGAACATCGGCGCTTCGCGTAGATCGCGAGACATCGCTCGAATGCGACGAGCTGCGCTGCGCCGCCGCGGATCGTCATGCTCGGGAAGTCGCGAGAGGGCGAAAGGAGGTCCGCTCGCAGATCGCCTTCGTCGCGATCGATGTCCGCGCGATGTGCGAGTGCCGCGAGATGTGCGACGCGCGCGGAGGCGAACTGCCGCGCGGCCGCGCGCTCGCGATCCGATGCAACGTGGAGTGCGACCTGATGGGCGTACCGAAAGCGCTTCACGGTAAGCCTATCGCGACGAAGGTCGCGAACGACAAGCCCTAGGGTTGCGCCATCGCGCTTCGCTCGGGCCCGACCGAGACGCCGTCGATCGGAACCCCGAGAGCCCGTTGCAACGCCTCGACGTAAACGCGCGCATTTTTCGGAAGGTTCGCGATCTTGCGGATCGCGGTAAGATCCTCGCTCCAGCCGTCGTACCACGCGAGTTCGAGTTCGAGGTTCGCATCGCCAGCCGACTCGAAACCGACGCTCTTCCCGCCACTGTGATACCCCGTCACGATTGCAATCTTCTCACAACCGCTGAGCACGTCGAGTTTGGTGATGACGGCCGAGGTGAGGCCGTTGACGCGCACCGCATATTTCGTCGCGACCGCATCGAACCAACCGCAACGTCGAGGACGACCGGTCACCGTTCCGAATTCGCCGCCGCGCGACCGCAGCGCATCACCCGTCGCATCGAAGAGCTCCGAGGGAAACGGCCCCGCGCCGACGCGCGTGCAATATGCCTTCGCCACGCCAACGACGTTGCCGATCGCCGTCGGGCCGAGCCCGAGCCCCGTGCATGCGCCGCCCGCAATCGTGTGCGAACTGGTCACAAACGGATACGTGCCGTAGCCTACGTCGAGCAACGTGCCCTGCGCGCCTTCGATGAGCACGCGCTTATCGGATTCGAGCATCTCGTGGAGATACGAGACGCCGTCGACGACGTGCGGCAAGACGCGCGGCAGATGTTTGAGCGTCTGCGCGATCACGTCTTCTTCGCGCGGCGCCGCATCCATCATGGCAAATTGCGACGCGCGCGAGATGATATTGTACCGAATCTTATCCGCGAGCGCTTCTTTCTTGCGCAGTTCACCGAAGCTGATCCCGACGCGCGCGGCTTTATCCGTGTATGCCGGGCCGATTCCGCGACCAGTGGTTCCGATCGCCGCATCACCGCGGGCCTTCTCGCTCGCTCGATCGAGCGCGGCATGATACGGGAAGACGACGTGCGCGCGGTCGGAGATCTTGATGCGCGAAATGTCGACGCCGATGCTCGCGAGCATATCGAGTTCCTCGACGATCCCGTCGAGGCTCACGACGCATCCGCCGCCGATGAAAAGATGCGGCCGTTCCTGCAGGACGCCGCTCGGCACGATCCGCAACGCGATTTTACGGTCGCCGACGACGAGCGTGTGCCCGGCATTATCGCCGCCACCGAAACGCGCAACGAGATCGTAGTCTTTGGCAAACGAGTCGACAACGCGCCCTTTACCTTCATCGCCCCATTGAATGCCGAGAACGATATTCGCGCGATTGGACGTCATGTCGGACCTATTCGCCGCGAAACTCCAGATCGCTCGTGTTGCCCATCGGCAACGCTGCGGTGCCGTTGAACGACGTCATGACGAATTCCGAGAAGAGGGCGTTGGGCCATCCGAAATCCTTGCGCGAAAATTTCAGCGGATCGCTCGGATCGAACGATTCGTGTAAGAGATGATCGCCCGGATCGCTCGCGAGCAACTGTCCTAAAACATCTTTACGTTCGGAATCCGACGTTGCGGTGAGCCCTTGAATCAAGAGCGCGAGCGGCCACACGTAGCCGTCGCTCGTGTGCGCGCTGCCGATCCCACGCGCGATCGAGCCGACATAATAATACGGGTTGTCTTTCGAGAGTAAGAAGCGACGCGTATTTTTGTAAACGAAGCTATCGGCTTTCGTGTAACCCAGATACGGCGCCGAAAGCAGGCTCGGGATATTCGCGTCGTCCATGAGCGTTTGGTGCCCGAGTCCGTCGACTTCGTAGGCGTAAACGTATCCGTAATTCGGCGTAAAAACTTCGCCGAATTTCTGAATGCCGTCCTGCACTTCGGCGCGCATCGTTTTCGCGCGATTGCTCTTGAGCAGATTGCGGTAGACGGTCCGCTCGATCTCTTCGAGATCGCCAAGGGCGACGACGGCCATCATCTCCGACGGGATGAGATAGTTGTACTTACACGCATCGTCGGATGGCCGAAAGCCGGTCCAAATCATACCCGTGTAGGCGACCGGATTGGGACCGGCGTTCCCGTTGTCGTCGCGCAGTTCGCGATGCGCGTATTTCGAATTGCGGGCGTGGTCCTGTTCGCGCTCCATCGTTTCGAGCGCCTTATCGAATCCGAGCGATTGATCTCCCGTGAAGATCGATGCATCGCCCGTCGTTTTCCAGTAGCTCCAAGATAAGATGATCGGATAGGCAAGCGAATCGAGTTCGAATTTCTGTTCCCAAACGCGGTAATCGATCGTGAACGCATTCGCGTATGGATCGACTTGGAGATACTTGCCTTCGCGCGCGATAATGCCGCGCAAAAGGCCCGCGACTTTTATATCGTTCTTTGCAAAAAACAAATACGGCCGGACCTGCGCGCTCGCATCGCGCAACCACTCCGCCGGAATGTCGCCCGTCTTCACATACGCGGTACCGTCGGAGGCGATCGTCGCCTGTTGGCTCGTATTGAGCAAAGCGGCGCGGTACATCTTCTCGAGCCGATTGTTGGGATTGTTGTACGTCGATGCGGCTTTGGCGATCGATTCGAGTTCGACAGCGCGCGCGGGCGCCAAGCACGACAGGACCATCGCAGCTATAAACGCCGCCAAGAGTGCACGCATGCTTCGCGTTACGTGGCCGTTGCGACGTTCACCTCGGCCCCTTACAGAACGTTGACCTCGGCCAGGGTCGACGATTTCACGAAGAGACGCTACCGGCACGTAGCGATCGGCATTCGAGCGTGGGTCGCCGACCAATGGATTGCCGACGAAGATCGCGGGAGAAAACGTCTCGGCAGCCTAGCTTGGTGGCATCTGCTCGGCGTCTGAAAATACGTTCGCGGCGCGAGCCCGCAAAAATCGATAGATCGCAGGCGTTGGAAATCCGAGTCGTTCGAGCGCGCGGGCCGCGCTCGGGTAGCTCACGTTCGCACGAATACGGAAGAGTTTTTCGATCGCGGCTCCGAGCCGTTCGTCTTCCTCACGCTCGGCCGATGCAACGCTATGCTTCGCCGCATCGCGGTCGATGCCGCGACGCACGAGATCGGCAACGAGTCGCACATCACCGACCGCTTTCGCACGACCATCGACGAAGAGTTGCGCGTAGAGTGCGTCGTCGACGAAGCCATCGGATTTACACGACTCAACAGCCGCGCGAACTTCATCTTGCGGATAGCCACGTTGCGCCAAGCGCGTCCAGAGTTGCGCTTCGGTTAGCCGGCGTTTTGCAAGTAGGCGGAGGGCGACGACGCGCACTTTCGTTTTCGGCCGCTCGACGTCGCCCTCGCCATTACTCTTCGCTCGAAGCACCGACTGCAGCGAGTTTGGCCGACCCGTTCGGCTTCGCCGTCGCCGCAAGTGCGGCGCGGATCTTCACGGAGATCTCTTCGGCGAGATCGGTGTGTTCTTCGAGGAACGCCTTGGAGTTTTCGCGACCTTGGCCGACACGCAGGTCCCCGTACGTATACCACGAGCCGCTCTTGGCAACGATATTGCGTTCGAGCGCGACATCGAGGATCGAGCCCATCTTCGAGATGCCCTTGCCATAGGTGATATCGAATTCGGCCTGGCGGAACGGCGGTGCGACTTTGTTCTTGACGACTTTGACGCGCGTGCGCGACCCGACGACGTCTTGACCGATTTTGATCTGTTCGAGTTTGCGCACGTCGAGACGGACCGACGCGTAGAACTTGAGCGCGCGGCCGCCCGAGGTCGTTTCAGGGGATCCGAACATCACGCCGACTTTTTCGCGCAGCTGATTGATGAAGATCATCACACATTTCGAGCGCGAGATCGCCGACGTGAGTTTGCGACACGCCTGCGACATGAGACGCGCCTGGAGGCCGACGTGCGCATCGCCCATATCGCCTTCGAGTTCCGATTTGGTGACGAGCGCCGCGACCGAGTCGAGAACGACGACGTCGACGGCGTTGCTGCGTATGAGCATCTCGGCAATATCGAGAGCCTGTTCGCCCGTATCGGGCTGCGAGACGAGCAGATTATCGAGATCGACGCCGAGGTTCGCTGCGTACACGGGATCGAGGGCATGCTCGACGTCGATAAAGGCGGCCGTCCCACCCAGGCGCTGGGCTTCGGCGATGATGTGCAGCGAGAGCGTCGTTTTACCGCTCGACTCCGGACCATAGATCTCGACGACACGGCCGCGCGGGACGCCGCCGACGCCGAGCGCGAGATCGAGGGCGATGGAACCCGTCGGAATGACGTCCATCTGCATGCGCTCGGCAAAATCGCCCATCTTCATGATGGATCCTTTGCCGAATTGCTTTTCGATCTGGGCTAGCGCGTTTCCGAGCGCTACCGCTTTATCGTCCGCCACGTTTGGGATGCTCCTTGAAGTCGCTGGTGCTGTAATTGTAACTGGCCGCCGTGCCACCATCGTGGCATTGTGGATTACGCCGTTGCGGTAGCCGGTTCGAAGAGCGCATCGATGAACGCGGCGGGGTCGAAGGGCCGGAGCGCGTCGATGTCTTCGCCGAGCCCGATGAACTTGATCGGGACGACGATCGTATCGACAATCGCGACGAGCACCCCGCCTTTCGCGGTCGAATCGAGCTTCGTGACGACGACTCCCGTGAGCGCCGTCGCCTCGTTGAAAAGTTTCGCTTGCGAAATCGCATTTTGGCCCGTGGTGCCGTCGACGACCAAGAGCGTCTCGTCGGGCGGTGCGCCCGTCTCGCGCTCGATGATGCGTCGCATCTTCTTGAGCTCTTCCATGAGGTTGGTCTTAGTTTGCAGCCGCCCCGCCGTATCGATGATGACCACATCGACGTTGCGAGCTTTGGCCTGGGCCAAGCCGTCGAAGACGACCGACGACGGATCCGAGGCTTCGCGGCCACGAACGAATTCGGCGCCACTCCGCTCCGCCCAGACCGCAAGCTGTTCGGCTGCGGCCGCGCGAAACGTATCGGCCGCTACGAACATCACGCGCTTGCCCTGCAATGACAAGAGCCGCCCGAGCTTTCCGATCGTCGTCGTCTTCCCACTGCCATTGACGCCCACGACCAAGACCACCGCCGGGCGTCGGCGCAACGCGAGTGCCCCGCCCGGCAGCGTCAGAAACTTGCGAACGTCTTCTTTAAACCGCTTGACGGCTTGGTCGCTCCGACCCCAAAACTCCTGACGTGCGACGACCTTGAGGCCCTCGAGAATCTTCTCCGTGGTCGGAACACCAAAGTCGGCTGCGATGAGAATCTCTTCGAACTCTTCCCAAAAATCGCGATCGAGCGGCCGACGCGCCCTGGCGAGCGTCTCAACTCCCGCAAGCGACTCCCGCGACCGACCGAGAGCGCCCTTAAGCTTCGCTAGCCAACTCATCGAGAGAACCCGTACGCGACGACCGCTCGAACTCCTGTTCGATTGCGTGGCATTCCGGTCTCTCTACCTAGACGCGTCCGGAAAGGGAATCCACCGCCAGTCATCATGAAATCGAACGCTCGATCCAGGCCGGCAGCAACGGCAGCGGCCGCAGCTTCGCCACTGGACGCCACAGGGACGAAACCTCGGCCGCGCCACTTTCTAATCGGGCAATTGTCGAAAAGTAGGGTTTATTCGTACGCCCACAATGCGACGATCTTTTGGGACTCGGTGTTCTAATGGCGACTGTGCGCGCCCGCGCATGATCGCGAGATCGCCGTGGTCGAGATCGGCCAAGACGACGCTGGTGCGGGCCTTGCGGCGAATATCGAGTACCGACCCGGGATATCCCGACCGTCGTGCCATGCGACGCTATTAGCGCCGTCGCAATAGCGATTGAGCAAGACGTACGAAAGCCGCGTCCCGGTAAAAGCCTCGAGTTCGATGCGAAGCGCCCCGATTTCGGATGGAAATCCGCGGAACCGCGGTCGACGTCGTCGTTGCGCGGATCGTCGCCAAATGCGTATCGGCACGATCGGGTGCGAGCCATGCCCGATGGAGTCGGAGGTCGCGGCCGGAGTTCGTACGTTCGACGCCTGCATCAAGTTCCAAAAAAGCGACCGGCGACGGTTCGCTCGGGCCGCGCAAACGCACCCGCCGAACGGCCATGATGCTAGCGCGCGATTTCCGTTCCCGGCGGAATCGGACGACGGACATATTTCTGTTTGACGGTGGGATCGTTCTCGCGGAAACCGAGATCGGCTCGGAGGACGCGAAGTTTTTGTCGGAGATGGATCACGGCTTGCGCGTGAATTTGCGAAACGCGCGACTCAGAAACGGAAAGGACGCTTTTGATCTCTTTCAGCGTCTGGCCCTCGAAGTAGTAGAGTTTGATGACGATACGCTCTTGCTTCGAGAGCGCTTCGACGGCTTGAACGAGAGCGTCGCGTATCTCGCGTTGCTCGACATCGGTGCCCAAATCGCCGTCGTCGCCGCGAAGCGTGTCGAGCAACGGGATGTCGTTCCCGCCATCGTTGGGCAGATGTTCTTCCAGTGAGAGGAGGGAGGTACCGCGTACTTTTTGTTGCAGCGTCTCGAGTTCGCGTTTGGGAATTCCCATGCGAACCGCGACCTCGTCGTCGGTCGCCATGCGGCCGGTCTCGGCTTCGAGTTCGTGCTGCGTGCGTTCGAGTTCGCGCGCTTTCTGACGGATCGCGCGTGGGACCCAATCGAGCGCCCGCAACGCATCGATGATCGCGCCGTGAATGCGGGTGATCGCATACGTTTCGAACTTCACGCCGCGATCGTCGTCGTACTTTTCGATCGCGTCGATGAGCCCGACGACACCATCGTTGATGAGGTCGTTGAGTTCGACGTTCGGCGGCAAGTTAACGGAAATACGCCCGGCGACATACTTCACGAGGTGAATGTAGCGGTGGATGACCTCTTCCCGCGTGTAGCGGGTTCCCGCGATGATGTACGGCGAGCTCGCATCAGTCTTCAACGCCGACCATATTCCACACGTCGTGCCGGACTCTTCCGAAGAGCCGGACCAATTTTAACCGCCATAGCGGATTCGCGGATTCGCCACCGCGTAGAGCAGATCGACGATCGCATTGACCACGACGAAGACCGTAGCAAAGAGCAAGATACAGCCATTCACGAGCGGCATGTCTCGATTTGATATTGCATCGAAGGCGAGACGCCCCACGCCCGGCCACGCAAAAATGTGCTCCGTCAACACGGCACCGCCGAGCAAGAGCCCCGTCTGCAATCCGATGACGGTGAGGATCGGCACGAGTGCGTTGCGGAGTGCGTGGCCGACGACGACACTCCGCGGCGATAGCCCCTTCGCGCGCGCCGTCCGAATGTAATCGCTCCGCAGGACGTCGAGCATCCCGCTACGCGTTATCTTCGCCACGATCGCGAGCGGAATCGTGCCGAGCGTGATTGCGGGCAAAACGAGATGCCACAGCGCGTCGAGCGCCGCGCGGCCGTTGCCCGCAAGGAGCGCATCGATCACGACGAGATGCGTTCGCGCCGGAATCACATACGCAAGCGAGATGCGGCCCGAGATTGGGAAGAGATCGAGTCCGAAACGCATCGGCAAGACCGCGAGCAGATATACGAGCATGAATCCGAGCCAGAAGACCGGGATAGAAACGCCGATGAGCACGGCGCTCATCGTGAGAACGTCGAGGGCGCTCGAACGACGCAGTGCGGCGAAGACGCCCGCGGGTACGCCGATCGCGACCGCGACGAGCAACGCACCCGCCGTGAGTTCGACGGTTGCCGGAAAATATTGCGCGAGCTTCGTTACGACGGGTTGCGCATCGATGAGCGAACGCCCGAGATCGCCGTGGAGAAGCGCGCCAAAATAGAAGAAGAGTTGGACGTACCACGGCCGATCGAGACCGAGGGCGGCCCGCAAGCGAAGGACCTCATCGGGCGTGGCGTGATCGCCGAGCCGCAACGTCACGGGATCGCCCGGGATCGCTTGCATGAAGGCGAAACTCGCGAGTGTAATCGCAACGAGAACGAAGGCGAGCCGCACGACGCGGCGTACGAGGAATGTCGTCACGCGCGGATCGCGCTGATCGAAAAGAGCGCGGCCTGCGCGTAGAGATACATCCACTCTCCGAGTGAGAAATCGTTACGATCGCGTTGCAACATCGTCGCGAAGCGCGGCGTGCGCGCGAGCTGGTCGAAGAGCACGTCGAAGCGAATCGGTTTGCGTTCGAGAAACGTCATTAATTTATGACGGTGGCGGAGGCGTCCGTAAAAGACGCCTTTGAGCGCCTTCTCGTAGCTTTGTGCGGGTGCCGTCGTGCGGCCGAGCCGAGCATCGGCAACGGCTTGCGCTGCCAGACGCCCGGAGAAGGCTGCTTCGTAAATCCCTTCGCCCGTGGTCGCATCGACGAGCCCCGCCGCCGTTCCAGCGACCATCACATTGCCGTGGCTGATATGTGGTCGTGGCGCGCCGCCGTAGAGCAGATTCCCCTCTTCACGGACGGTGTAACCGATGCCGGGGAAGAGCCGCTCCTGGACGGTCGGTAAGAACGCGTCGAGTTCGGCGCGGAGGTCTATGCCGGAATATTTGCCTTGGATACCGAGGCCTATGGAGAGGTGATCGCGTTTGGGAAACATCCACGCGATGACGTTGCGTCCAGATTTGGTAAGGTAGTAATGCATTTCGAGAATGCGATACGTCTCATCGATCGCCGGACGGTCGAGATACACGCGGTATTGATAGCACGTGATGAGGCCCGAGCTCCACGCGTCGTAGTCGAGCGGCGTTTGCGGTGCAAAGCGGGCGCTCGACCCTTGCGCGAGGAGCACCGATCTCGCGCGAACTTTGCGCCGCTCGCCGGTACGCAAATCGGCATACTCGACGATCGTGCGCTCGCCGTCGGCGACGTAATTGCGAAAGAGCACTTGCGTTTCGATGCGCGCGCCTTCTTTGAGCGCGAGCGCGGCAATCGTGCCGTCGAGTTCTTCTCGCGTCGTCGTGTGCGCGGACCCGGCGGTTGCAAAATCGTACCGACGACCCGAGAGCCCGCGGACGGCGATCGTCGGCGGATCGCAGTGCACGATCGAACGCGGCAGATCGAAATCCTCGCAGAAGCCCGGCCGCAAGCCCGCCGCGCAGACACGCTTTGCGCCGATGACGGGGTCGCGCTCGAGGACGAGCGTTTCCACTCCGGCACGTGCGGCTTCTCGAGCGGCCGTGCCGCCCGCGGGCCCACACCCGACCACCAAAAAGTCGACCTCTTGCATGAGGCCTAATCGTTTCGCCCTCATGCTTCGTTCTCCGCGTCGCGGGAGAATGCGAGGGAATGACCAGGAGCGACTTCAGCCTCCGAGAAGGCAAAACCAACTTTCATGAAGCCGATCGGAAGACGACATGAGTCGCCACGATCGGTTTTCTTTAACGAGGAGCGACTTTGGATGCCTCGCTTGCAATAGAGCTCGGCCTCGGGGCCGGCGTGCTCGCCATTCTTTATGGCGTTTTTCTCATCACGCTTGTAATGAAGCAGTCCCCGGGGAACGCGCGGATGCAAGAGATTGCTGCCGCGATTCAAGAGGGCGCGATGGCCTTTCTCAAGCGCCAGTACACGACCGTCGGGATCGTGGCGGCCGTGCTCTTCGTGCTCATCGGGCTCGCCCCGGCGCCCCTGGGTTGGGAGTCGGCGTTTGGGTTCGCGATCGGCGCGACGCTCTCGGGTGCTGCGGGATTCATCGGCATGATCGTTTCCGTTCGCGCCAACGTCCGTACGGCCGAAGCCGCTCGCGGCGGACTCGCCCCCGCGCTCGCGCTCGCCTTCCGTGGCGGTGCCGTGACGGGCCTCCTCGTCGTCGGCCTCGGGCTTTTCGCGACAGCCGGCTACTACGCGATCATGCTCCGCGTCAACGCGAGCCACGCGAGCCCGGTGAGCGATTCGCTCGGCGCGCTCGTCGGGCTCGCATTTGGCTGCTCGCTCATCTCGGTCTTCGCACGCCTCGGCGGCGGCATCTTCACCAAAGCGGCCGACGTCGGCGCCGATCTCGTCGGCAAGGTCGAGGCCGGCATCCCCGAGGACGATCCGCGCAATCCCGCGGTCATTGCCGATAACGTCGGCGATAACGTCGGTGACTGCGCCGGCATGGCCGCCGACCTCTTCGAGACCTACGTCGTGACCACAGTCGCCGCAATGCTACTCGGTCACCTCGTCCTCGGTAAAACGCTCGAAACTGCGACGACCTTCCCGCTCGTACTCGGTGCGGTCTCGATCGTCGCGAGCATCATCGGCACGCTCTTCGTGCGCATGAGCAACGACGCACGCGGCTCGATCATGAACGCGCTCTATCGCGGGCTCATCGTCGCGGGTGTCCTCTCGGCGATCGCGTTCTTCTTCGTTACGAAAGCCGAGTTCGGTGCGGGCGTGCGCATCGGCAATCTCGACATCACGTGGGTCGGGATCTTCGTCTGCGCGGTCGTCGGACTCATCGTCACGGGCGCGATCACGTACATTACGGAAATCTATACGGGGACGCAATTCGCGCCCGTGCGCAATATCGCAAAGGCATCGGTGACGGGCCACGGCACGAACATCATCGCGGGTCTCGCCGTCTCGATGCAAGCGACGGCGCTTCCCGCGCTCACGATCGTGGTCGGCATCTTAGTCGCGAACGGATTCGCGGGAATCTACGGCGTCGGCATCGCGGTCATGGCGATGCTCTCGATGGCGGGGATCATCGTTGCGATCGATTCATTCGGACCGATCACCGACAACGCGGGCGGCATCGCGGAAATGGCCGATATGCCCGAAGCCGTGCGCAAAGTGACCGATCCCCTCGATGCCGTCGGCAACACGACAAAAGCCGTCACCAAGGGCTATGCGATCGGCTCGGCGGGTCTCGCGTCCGTGGTGCTCTTCGCGTCGTTTCTCCAGGAGCTCTCCGATCGCTGTCATTCGACCGTCGGTGCGTATTGTAATAAAGACGCGTCGGTCTTCAACGGCTTCTTCAACATCGGCGATCCCTACGTGCTCACGGGATTGCTCGTGGGTGGTTTATGTCCGTACCTGTTCGCATCGCTCTCGATGGAATCGGTCGGCCGCGCGGCGGGCGCCGTCGTCGAAGAAGTGCGTCGACAATTCCGCGAGATGCCCGGCATCATGGACGGAACGCAAAAACCCGATTACGGCACGACCGTCGACATCGTAACGCGAGCTGCGCTTAAAGAGATGATCTTGCCCGCACTCATTCCGATCGGCGTCCCCATCATCATCGTCTTACTCTCATTCGTGTTGCCGAACTTCGGCGGCGCGAAAATGATGGGCGGCGCGCTCGTCGGTACGATCGTGACGGGACTCTTCCTCGCCCTCGCGATGACCAGCGGTGGCGGCGCGTGGGATAACGCGAAGAAGTATATCGAAGATGGAAACTACGGCGGTAAAGGATCTCCGGCGCACGCGGCGGCCGTCACGGGCGATACGGTCGGCGATCCGTACAAAGATACGGCTGGACCCGCGATCAACCCGATGATCAAAGTCTTCAACATCCTCGCGTTGCTGCTGGTCGGCTTTCTCGTTCACTAAACCGAGACCGGCGACGCTCGCACGTTCTCGCCGTTCCCTCACGAACCGCCTTTCGCTCGTGCCGCGAGCGAAGGCGGCGTGGAAGAGAACCAAAATGCCGTCTCGCTACGTTTGAGGTCTGTCGGGGTACGATCGTCGTATCCCAAGCTGGAGGACCCGAAATGAAGCGCATCGTCGCACTCACCCTTACCGCGCTTCTCGCGGGCGCTTCGAACGCCGCACCCGCGTTCGCGCAGGCGCAAGATCAAGAACAGCAGATCGGCGCGCAAGTCTACGCCGAATTGCAGCAAAAAGGCGAGATCATTCCGCGTCCCAACGCCCTGTATACGATCCTCGATCCGATCGCTACGCGGATCAAAGGCGTCGCGGATCCACAGTACGATTACCCGTTCCACTTCATCCTCGTCCACGAAGCGCAACCCAACGCCTTCGCCGTTCCCGGTGGCAACGTCTACGTGACGGATTCGCTGATGAAATTCGTGCAGAATCGCGAAGAACTCGCGGGTGTGCTCTGCCACGAAACCTCCCACGATATCCATCACGACGTCGTGAACAACAACGCGAAAGACCAGACGACGGGCACCATCATCGGGATCCTCGGCGCGCTTACCGGACTCGATAGGAGCGGCCTCGGCCAAACCGCCGAGAGTCTCGCCTACTCCGTCCAGACGACCAAATTCTCACGCGCCGTCGAACACGCCGCCGATGCAAAGGGTGCGCAGACGTGCGCGCAGGCCGGATCCAATCCATGGGGCATGATCTGGCTCTTCCAAAACTTCGAAAAAGCGAGCGCCGGCGGGAATATGGAATTTCTTTCCGATCACCCGACCGACGACCATCGCATTTCCGATTTGCGCGCCGAGTTTGCGGCGAGCCCGCGCATGTACGGGCGCTTCTCCTCCGATATCGCGAGCGGAACGCCGCTAACGAGCACGGGCGGCTACTACACGCAAGCGCGCGCGCGTGCGACCACCGCATCGTCACGCCGTACGGCCGCGAAGCATCACGTCGCGTATCACGCCGCCTACTGCTGCGCACCGAAGTAGACACTCGTTTCCGGGCTGCGCTCGGGACAAATGAAAGAAGCCCCGGCATTCTGCCGAGGCTTCTTTCATTTCGTGACCGCTAGCGGCGGTTACGACGAGCGCGGAAGTTCTACTTGATTTCGACTTTCGCGCCGACTTCGGCAAGCTTGGCTTTGATCTGCTCGGCTTCGTCTTTGGGAATGCCGGTCTTAATCGCTTTCGGCGCGCTTTCGACGAACGATTTGGCTTCGGTGAGGCCGAGGCTCGTGATCTCGCGGACGGCCTTAATGACTTTGATCTTCTCGGCGCCGACTTCGGTCAGCACGGCATCGAACTCCGTCTGCTCGGCGGCGGCGGCGGGGGCAGCGGCTCCGCCACCGGCTGCAGCAGCGGCAACGGGAGCGGCGGCGGAAACGCCCCACTTCTCTTCGAGGGCTTTGACGAGCTCGTTGAGCTCGAGGACGGTTAGCTTTTCAACTTCGGAAATGAGATCGGCAACGGCCATGATGGTGTCTCCTTAAGACGAAACGCCGGAGGCGTTTTCAGACGAAACGCCAGAGGCGTTTTCAGACGCCGACTCGGCGAGTTGCTTCTCGCGAGCGGCCAGAACGCGGACGAATCCGCTGGGGTTTGCGGCGAGCACGCCGACGAAGTTGCGGAGCGGACTTGCGAGCATGCCAAGAAGCGTCGCCTGAAGGACGGGCTTCGAGGGCAACGACGCGAGCGCGACGACTTGCTTCGGATCGAGGATCGCGCCATCGACGTACGCGGCCTTAACTTCGAGCGGCTTGACCTTATCGCTAAAGTCCTTGAGGGCTTTCGCGGGTGCGACCGGATCGGAAGCGGCAAACACGACGCCCGTGGGACCGGCGAGGAAGGCCTCGAAGGTCTTTGCGAGTTCGTCGCCCGCTGCGCGAGCGAAGAGCGTGTTTTTGACGACGGCGTACGTGGAGCCGTCCTTACGGAGCTCGGTGCGGAGCTTCGTGATCTCTTCGACGGTAAGCCCGGAGTAGTTCGTGAAGAACAGATACTTCGATTCGGCGAGCCGCGCTTTGAGCGCGGCAATCGTCTGTTCCTTTTTAGCGGTAGGCATAGGCTTCTTTCTGGAAAAGAAACGACGCTCCAATCATGCGATGAGCGCCACCCAGCCGTTCTTCCGCCGCCCGCATGCTTCGCGAGTCGGAGTCGTTCCGTCAGTCTGTCGTCACCTCGGTAGGCGCTTGCGCATTCACCGCAACGAGTGCGGACCTACTGTCATCGGAGCCGTCGCTTACTATACCCTAGCCGCGGCGCGCGGTCAAATCGGCTAGACCGCGGCGAACGCCTCCATACGGCTGGCGAAAGTAGCCGACTCCATCGGCACACCAAAGGCAAAACCTTGCGCGAGCGTGCAACCGATGGCGCGAAGCGCGTCGATTTCACGCGTATTCTCAACCGATTTCACGACGACGTCGAGTGATGCGTCCCGCGCAAAAGCCATGGACCGGCGCACGGCGTGATCGGGCGGGCCGCAAGGCAAAAGTAACTTGGCATCGATCTTGATCTCGCTGATGGGTAGGCGCGTCACGGATAGCGCCGTAAACCGCGAACGGCCGAAGTCGAACCCGTCGAGTGAAAAACGCACGCCGTTGACGGCTAGCGCATTCATCGCTTGGCGTTCTTCGGGCGAGATCGAATTCTGGATGCCATCGTTCAATTCAAACGTGAGTTGCGACGGCTCGACGTTGAAACGTGCGAGCAACGACGTCACACGTTCGGGAAAATCCGATTCAAAGAGGTTCGCCTGCGAGAGGTTGATAGCAACGGGCAATTGCGTGCGCCAAGACGCGCGATCCGTGAGAACTTGGACGATGACGCCTTGGGTGAGTTCGCGCATGAGGCCGCTGCGTTCGGCAAGTGGCAAAAATTCCGATGCTGCTACCTGCCCGAGCGCGCCGTCGCCAAGCCGGCAGAAGGCTTCCACGCGGACGACCGCACCCGTCTCGAGTTCGACAATCGGTTGATAGTGAACGTTCATGAAGCAGGCTCTCCCATGCGAACGCTATCGGCTACATCATCGTCGCCTTTCCATTGTCCACAACAAAAAGAGAGCCAGCTCACGCTGGCTCCCTCATCTAGCGGGGCTTCCCGGACTACGACGTAGCGGCGGTCGGCTTTACTCGATTGGGATCGAGCTTGACGCCCGGGCCCATCGTGCTCGCGAGCGTGACGCTCCGGATGTACGTGCCTTTCGAGGCCGACGGCTTCGCGCGCACGATCGCATCGAGTAACGTCGCCACGTTTTCGGCGAGTTGATCTTCGCCGAAGCTCGCCTTCCCGACGATCGTGTGAACGATGCCGGTCTTATCGAGCCGATACTCGACCTTACCGGCCTTGATGTCGCGAATCGCCGCGCCGATATTCGGCGTGACCGTTCCCGATTTGGGGTTAGGCATCTTCTGCGCGAGGATCCGTCCGAGATTCGACCCGACGGCGCCCATCATATCCGGCGTCGCGACGGCGACGTCGAAGTCCGTGAAGCCAGCCTTCACGCGGTCGATGAGTTCTTGGTCGCCAACGATATCGGCGCCCGCAGCCTCTGCTTCACGAGCTTTGTCGCCCTTGGCAAATGCGATCACGCGAACGGTACGGCCCGTGCCGTTGGGAAGGAGCACCGTGCCGCGGACGTTTTGGTCGCTCTTTTTGGGATCGACACCGAGACGGATGTGGATCTCGACGGTTTCGTCGAACTTCGCGGTAGCGCAACGTTTAACGGTCGCAGTTGCTTCGTTGATATCGTGTAGTTTGTTGCGATCGAACGATTTTGCGAGTTCGGTGTACTTTTTTCCGTGTGATTTCGCCATTATGCCGTTACCTCGACGCCCATCGAGCGCGCGGTGCCGGAGATGATGCGCATCGCCATCTCAACATCGTTCGCGTTGAGGTCGGCCATCTTGGTCTCCGCGATCTCACGAATCTGCTTTGAGGTGATCTTCCCGACCTTATTGCGGTTGGGAATCGCCGAACCCGATTCGATGCCGATGGCGCGCTTTATCAAGAAGCTCGCCGGCGGCGTCTTCGTGACAAAAGTGAACGTCCGGTCTTCGTAGACGGTGATCTCGACCGGAATCACCATGCCGGGCTGGCTCGCCGTGCGTTCGTTGTACTCTTTACAGAACGCCATGATGTTGAGCGAGTAGGGCCCGAGCGCCGGACCGACCGGCGGGGCGGGTGTGGCTTTGCCAGCTGTGAGCGCGAGCCCAATCTTGCCGACGACTTTTTTCGCCATGTGGTTTTCCTTTCGAACACCCGAGTGGGCATTCTCCCCCAATCGAAAGTGCGCGCTCGGGGTAGAACAGCGGCGCAACTTGAGAAGAATACCACGACGACGGCGTTTCGGTAAAGTACTCGCACGCGCGATCAAAAAAAAACAGCCCCTCCGCTCCGGTGGGGCTATTTTTCGGTTTTACACTTTTTCGATCTGGTAGAACTCGAGTTCGACTGGCGTCTCACGCCCGAAGATCGAAATGAGTGCGCGGACTTTCTCTTTTTCCGGCTGGATCTCGTCCACGACGCCCGTGAAGTCGAAGAACGGCCCGCTCGTGACCTTGACGCGATCGCCCTTGGCGAAATCGATCTTGAGCTTGGGCGTTTCGATGCCCATCTGCTTGAGGATCGTCTTCACTTCTTTTTCTTGCAAGGCGACCGGCTTTTCGCCCGCGCCTGGTGAGCCGACAAAGCCCGTCACGCCCGAGGTGTTGCGAACGACGTACCACGACTGGTCGTCCATATCCATCTCGACGAGCACGTAACCCGGGAAGACTTTCTTCGGCGTGATTTTGCGCTTGCCGTCTTTGAACTCGACTTCATCTTCCATCGGGACGAGTACGCGGAAAATCTTCTCCGACATATTCATCGAATGGATACGACGCTCGAGGTTCGCTTTGACCTTGTTTTCGTAGCCCGAATACGTGTGAATGACGAACCATTTGCGACGCTCGTCTTTTTTCGATCCGCCCGGGGCCGAGACGACGGGCGTTTCCGCTTCGTCTGCGTTTACGTCTTCCACTGATTGCCCCTAGTGATGGATGAGACCGAAGAGATAGCCGAAGATTTGGTCGGCGATGTACGTGTAGAAACCGATGACGACGACGAGGCCGATCGTCAGGACCGTTGCTGAAACCCACTCGGGGCGCGTCGGCCACGTGACGCGACGCATCTCGGCGATGAGATCACGGATGAATCGTTCCGCGCTTTGCTGCCGGACGGCTCGATCGCTTGGGGGGGCCGGACGGGGCGCCTTCGGCGATCCGGGTCGAATCGTCGTCCCGCTTCCACCAGTTGGCCTGTTCATACGACTCGTGCTCCTGATGCGAGAGATCGTTCTCGCGTGAAAGACTTGGCAGGGCGGACAGGACTCGAACCTGCAACCGACGGTTTTGGAGACCGCAACTCTACCAATTGAGCTACCACCCTACGTTTTCGGGACGCTCCAACGCCGCCGGAGTTCGCGCTGCGGGCTCCTCGCCGGCAACGATCCGTCGCGTATCTCGTGCTGCGATGTACGTGGACGTATCGACGGAGATTCCCGCGCCTGTTTCCAATTATATTGACATTCTACGCCGCGAATGAACGCGAGGCGAGTGCCAACCGCATAATTATTTGGTTTCGCGGTGGGCTTTGTGACAGCGGCAGTGACGGCAGTACTTCGACAGCTCGAGGCGGTCTGTCGTAGACTGCTTGTTTTTTTGCGTGTTGTAGTTGCGTCGCTTGCATTCTTGACATGCGAGGACGACCATGACGCGGTTCTCTTTTTTCGCCATTTCTCGTGTGTTCCTAGAGCGCGCGGGCCGACATAAAAAAGACGGACACGCGGTCCGTTCCGTCGCTCATCATAGCATAGCCCCCGGGCCCGGGGCAAGCGACAGCCTCGAGAGGCCGAGGTCTCGGCGGCCACAGATGTTTTTGACGAGTCGCATCGGCGCTACGCGGTCGCCAAGATGCGAACGGCGAACCGCCGGATGGTGCCTCTTGAAAGCGATGCCGCCTACACCTGCCCCCGTTGCTCCGAGACGAATTATGTCGCGGTCGATCCAAGTGGCGGCCGACGCCAGTCCTTCATCGAGGATTGCCCCGTTTGCTGTAACCCGATCGATTTCGTCGTCACGTTCGATCGTGAAGGCGACGCGGTCGTGGAACGGGCGGAACTGGCAGAGTGACGTTGAGTCCGGCGCTTCTTGAGCATGTGGTGCGCTCGGCCAGAATCGAACTGGCAACCTATAGCTTAGGAGGCTATCGCTCTATCCGGTTGAGCTACGAGCGCGCTTGGTGCGCGGTTGCTTCGGTGCACATGACGCTTCCCGCTTTTTCTCCCGCCTGGCACTTTCAGAAGTGGTGCCGAGCGCGGTGACGAATCCTTAACCCTTTGTCGCGCGTTCGTCGTGCGGCACCCACACACACGAAGGAGCAGTTACCTTGAGTCTCGCGCAAAGCGCGCTACCGCCGATGAGTTTGGCACCCGCCGGATTTTCGATCGATCGCGATCTCCCGGAGGGCTTCGCCGCTTTCTATCGCCCCCTGCACGAACGCTTCACCCCGCGCCAGCAGGCATTCGCCGCCGCGCGCAAGTCCGTGATGGCCGCGTCGCAGGCCGGGAGCCGGCCGACGTACCTCAGCCCGTCACCCGCGACGACCGAGCCCTGGAAAATCGATCTCCCCTCCTGGGTTCTCGATCAACGCAATCAGATGACGGGTCCCGCCGACGAAGCCGATCTCGTGGTCAAGATGCTCAACTCCGGCGCCCCCGGCGTGATGCTCGATCTCGAAGATTCGATGGCCAACAACTGGGAACACACGTTGCTCGGCGTCCGCAACGTCGTCGCCGCTCTCTACGGCGAACTCTCGTACGAAGATAAAAAACGTGGCAGCACGGTCGGCATCAAGCCGTCGTCGACGGTCACGTTCACCCGCGTGCGCGGCCTCCATCTCTCGCAAGCCGGCGTCTTACCGGAGCTCACGTCGGCATCGCTGTTCGATCTCGCATTGCTCGTCTTCCATCTCGATTTCAAAAAGCTCAAGCATCCGCTGTGCATCTATATTCCAAAATCGGAATCGGCCGAAGAAGCGCTGCTATGGCGTGACATGTTGCAAGCGCTCGCGCAATTCAAAGGCGAGAAAGCTGATTACATCAAGTGCATGGCGCTTTGCGAGGCGCACTCGTTCGCGTACCAACTCGAGGAGTTCGCGTACAACTTACGCGAGCATCTGCTCGGAATCAATCTCGGCCGCTGGGATTATATGGCGAGTTTGATCCATTACAATCTTAACGATCCGACGTGGGTCTTGCCGGATCGCAACACGATCCCGCACGACGTGCCGTTCTTCCAGAATTTGCGCACGCTCATTCCGTCGATCTGTCATAAGCACGGCATGCTCGCCATTGGCGGGATGACGGCGCTCTATCCGAGTCGTGAAGATGCCGAACTCAACGATCGCGCGCTCAAATCGCTCGCCGTCGATAAGAAAAACGAAGCGACGTGTCTGATGGATGGCGCGTGGACGGGTCACCCCGACCAAAACGCGATCGCAGTCGCTCAGTTTCCCGAACCCAATCAGCTCGCGAGCTATCACGACGGCTACGACGCGCATCCCGACTTGCGTCCCTCGGTCGTGGGCGTCGGAAAAACGACGATCGACGGTACGCGCGCGGCCGTGCGCACCGTCATCCGTTATCGCAACGGCTACATCAACGGCAAAGGCGCGAGCCTGCTCGACGGCTTCATGGAAGATCTCGCGACCGATCGTATCTATCGCTTGATGATCGCGCAACGCATCAAGCACGGTATCACGACCGCAGCCGAGGTGAGCGCGCTCTTCGATGAAGAACTCGAGAAGCTCATCGCATCGGGCAAAGACGCCGGCACGGCGGAGACGTTGCGCGAAGCGCGCTCGATCGGTGAAGCGATGATCGCGCAGGGCGCGTTCGATCCGGTCTAGACTCGAGTGATTCGTCGCGACGACGACCGCTCGTAGAGAGAAACTCCGACCGTGTGGTCGGAGTTTCTCTTTCTATCGGCGCTGAAGTTATTACGGTGCGCCGATATTCGTATTCGATCGGGTGTTTCATCGTCTCGACGACGTCGCCAAAGTGATCGTGACCTGAGGAGAAAACGATGGTAAACACGACAACAATCCTGCCGGGAATTACGCTCTACGATCGCGCTCTCTCGGACGCCGACACGCTTCTTACCGCTCTCGACGCTGAGCTTACACCGACACAGGAATACCTCAACTTCGGCCGCGGACCGGTCCCGATGCCGCGCCTGACGGCTTGGCATGGCGATCCGGGAGCCCGCTACGCCTACAGCGGCCTCAAGAACGAACCTGCACCGTGGACCCCGACCCTTTCGGCGTTGCGCGCGCGACTCGACTCTCGCCTCGGCACCTCGCTCAACTCGTGTCTCGTCAACGTCTACGCCGACGGGCGCAATAGCATGGGCTGGCACGCTGACGACGAGCCGGAGCTTCGCGATCGCGTCGTCTCCGTCTCGCTCGGCGCGACGCGCAGCTTCCAGTTGCGCGAAGGGCGACGGGGCGCGCCGATGGCCGTCGCGCTGGAGCACGGTAGCGTTCTCGTGATGACGATTGCCTCGCAGCGTCACTACCAACACGCCGTACCCAAAGAAGCTGCGACGGGCCGACGCATCAACCTCACGTATCGACAGGTCTCCCTCGGCTAATTTTTGGGATTCGCTCAACGGGCGGTCCAAGTTTGGGTAAGGGACGGCATGCCGAATGACATGCCGATTGCGACCGTCGAGTGCGACGAACTCGCGCGCCACATCGACGCGGGCGATGCCTTCGTTCTCGACGTGCGAAAACACGCCCACGGCGCACAGATCTACGGTTCGATTCGCTACGATCCCAAGAAGCTCGACAAAGCCGAGCGCCTTATTTTGCCGTTACCGAAAGAAGACGGCATGGTCGTTTTATACGATGAGGATGGTAAATCCGACGCACTCTGCGACCTTGCGGCGAAGGTTCGCGACAACGGCTACGGCCGCGTGAGCGTCCTCCTTGGCGGATTTGAGGCATGGAAGCAGGCCGAAGGGCGCACCGAAGATCCGACGCTCGAACAAATGGTGCCGCTCGTGTCGGACAATCAAATCGAGCGCTAACGGAGACGATTCCGAGAGCGTCCTTTCGCTCTGAAGCGCGACGGGAATCCGTCACGGACGGTCGGTGCGGTGCATCGCCCGCGACTCCAATGACGACAGTTTGTCGGTCTTTCGAGAAGAAAAAAAAGCCGTTTATCGTGAACGCTGGAGCGAGAGGTTGTGCGATAGCGATGTATTACGTACGTGAAATGAACGAAGTGCCGGTCGTTTGGCGTCGCCCCATGCGTTCCGGACCGACGACACCCCTCATCGTGCTCTTGCATGGGCGGGGAGCCGACGAGCACGATCTCGCAGATCTCGCACCGACGCTCGCGCCGGCGGCTGCATTTGCGAGTCTTCGTGCGCCCGTCGCCCTCGACGGCGGTGGCTACACGTGGTTCCGCGATCGTGGCGTGGGCCGCCCGATCGCCGCTAGCATGCGCGAGTCGATCGACTACGTCCGAGGTTGGCTCGAAGGTCCGACCGCATCTGCATATGCTCGCGACCGAACCTACCTGCTGGGTTTCAGCGCGGGAATGATGATGGCCGGAGCGTTGTTACTCGACGATCCAAAACGGTTCGCAGGCGCGGTCCTTTTGAGTGGTGCGATCGCGCTCGATACCGACAAAAATGCGACGCCGGGTCGACTCGCGGGCGTCTCGATCTTCACCGCGCACGGCACGCTCGACGACGTCATCCCCACGCACCTCGTCGAGCAGACGATGCGATACCTCACCGATCGTAGCGGCGCAACGCTCGATCAACGAACGTATCCACGCGGGCACGCGATTGCCCAGAGCGAACGCAACGATATCGCACAATGGTTCGCCAAGCGCATCTAGCTACTTCTAGCGACGCGTGAAGCCCTCGGTGGGGATTGAACCCACGACCTCGTCATTACCAATGACGTGCTCTACCACTGAGCTACAAGGGCGTCGCAAAACGGGGTACTGGAACGGGTGTCAAAATCGGAAGCCGCAATTCTCGCTCGGAGAGCAACCACAGGCGCGGTCGTGTCCCTAATTGCCAGCTCCGGCGTTTCTGAACCGCAAGGCTAAGACCTCCCAAGAGTGCTTTACGATACTCGGATGATCCCAACTTGCAAACGGCTCGGAGCGTTTCGGCCATATCGAAGTGATTTTGGCGGAGTGAGTCATAGACGTCCGCGTTTCCGTTCGGGATCGTTACGAGGCAGCCGATCGAAGTGTGCTGTGCGGGAGACGGGTAAACCCGTCGGGCCGTGAGAGCGACGCTTCGATCTGCAACATATTGACCGTAAAGACTTGCAACCAGATCGCCCCGAGAATGACCCAGGGAATCCAACTCTGCACGATGAGCGCGTAGGCACCGTATAGCATCATTTCGCCGAGATAATTTGGATGACGTACGAAACGGAACATCTCATCGGGAATGAGGCCGCGCTTCATGCGCAGCGTAAAATGCTTTTGCGCGTCGGAGGCGAGCATGATCGCGAGACCGAGCGTATGGATGCCGACACAGAGTGCCAGGAATGCGAGGGATGGTTGGGGCCGATTTACGCCGAGAATCGGTGAAATCGCGAGGAACGGGATGACCCAGTACATGCCGAGTACGAGCGTGAATGTTAAGAACGCTCCCCCGAACGTGATCCGCTTCTGCCAAGTCGCGTCGGGAAAAAGCGTATCTTTCAGTAGCCAGCAGAGTCCGTAGGTGCCTTGCAACGCGAGGATCGTCCACGCAGCGGGCGACGTGTTATTAAAACCGCCATCAACATCGTGATATACGATCACGTCATTTCAGAGCCAATAGACGACAAAAAAGCCGCTGATCGGCGGCTGGGAAACTTGGAGCGGGTGGCGGGAATCGAACCCGCGACTCTTGCTTGGAAGGCAAGGGCA
>ENA-OFCD01000246-OFCD01000246.1-metagenomes-genome-assembly--contig:-NODE-246-length-36414-cov-7.277373_pt1 | contig 36414 bp, 33 predicted proteins | sample MGYA00153392_OFCD01 | MGnify analysis MGYA00153392
GCATCGAGGGGGATCAGGTCTGGAGCGAGCCCTTGCGGGACAGCAGCACCTCGTCGATGAGGCCGTACTCCTTGGCCTCGGCGGCGGACATGATCTTGTCTCGCTCGATGTCCTCGTTGATCTGCTCGGAGGTCCGACCGGTGTGCCCGGCCAGCGTGTCCTCGAGCCAGGTGCGCATCCGCAGCACCTCGTTGGCCTGGATCTCAAGGTCGCTGGCCATACCGCCCGTGCCCTCCATCGCCGGCTGGTGGACCAGGATTCGTGAGTTGGGCAGGGCGAAGCGCTTGCCCGGCGCCCCGGCGCCCAGCAGCACCGCAGCCGCGGAGGCCGCCTGGCCGATGACGAACGTCTGGATGTCGGGCCGGAGGTACTGCATGGTGTCGTAGATCGCTGTCATCGCGGTGAACGAGCCACCCGGCGAGTTGATGTACATCAGGATGTCGCGGTCGGGGTCCTGGCTCTCCAGCACCAGCAGCTGGGCAATGACGTCGTCCGCGGACGCGTCGTCGACCTGCACGCCGAGGAAGATGATGCGGTCCTCGAACAGCTTGGTGTAAGGGTCGGTGCGCTTCATCCCATAGGAGGTGCGCTCTTCGAACTGCGGGAGGATGTAGCGGCTGGAAGGCGCAGGAACCTGCAGGCCGCCATAGGGGCTGTTGATCTGGTTGGTCACTGTTGCTCCAAACACTTGATGCGGCGGGTGGTCAGGCGCCGGTGCCAGCGCCACCTGGTGCCTGGTCGGCACTGGTGTAGACGTGGTCCACGAAGCCGTAGGCCATCGCCTCGTCGGCGGTGAACCAGCGGTCGCGGTCGGAGTCTTTCTCAATCTGCTCGAGAGGCTGGCCCGTGTGCCGGGCGATGAGCTCGGCCATCTGGTTCTTGACGTGCAGCATCTGCTGAGCCTGGATCTTGATGTCCGAGGCCGTGCCGCCGATGCCCCCAGAGGGCTGGTGCATCATCACGCGGGCGTGGGGCGTGGCATACCGCTTGCCGGGGGTGCCGGCACTGAGCAGGAACTGCCCCATTGAGGCGGCCATGCCCATCGCCACGGTGGCGACGTCGTTGGGGACCCACTGCATGGTGTCGAAGATCGCCATGCCAGCGGTCACCGACCCACCCGGGCTGTTGATGTAGAGCCAGATGTCCTTCTCGGGATCTTCGGCCGCGAGCAGGAGCATCCGACCGTCCGCGCCGACCAACGGTCTGCGCCGACGCTGGGCGAGCGCCGTGCGAAGGCGACCCGGCTCACGCACCCGCACCTCGGTGAGAGCGTCGAAGTCGTTGTCGCTCAGCACCTTCTGCCGCTCAACCACGACTGGAACCCCGCTCGACGGATGCGCCCCGGCCCGCCAGGAAGGTCTCGAGCTCCGGCAGCGTCGGCATCGCGTCAGCGCAGGTGAGCCGCGAGGTCACCAGAGCGCCGGCAGCGTTGGCGACCTCCCCGATCCGCGAGAGCGTCCACCCACGGACCAGGCCCAGGGCGAGTGCTCCACCGAACGCGTCGCCCGCTCCGGACCCGCAGCGCACCGTGACGGGGATCGGCGCGATGACGACGCGCTCGTCGGCATCCATGGCCTCGCGCTGGGCCGCGCCGATGGCGCCGAGGTAGCTCATGACCGTCATGTGCGGGCTCCCACGGGTGCGTCGGTGTAAAGGTCGTCGAAGGCGACGGATGGAGCCGGGTAGGGGCTGTTGTCGGTGAAGCGGACGGCCTCGTCGACCTCCGCCAGCACCTGCGCCTCAAGCCCGTCGAGCTCCTCCTCGCTGGCGACGCCGCGGGCGGCGAGCTCATGGCGGAAGAGCACGACCGGGTCGAGCTCGAGGTAGCGCTCACGCTCGGCCGCGTCGCGGTAGTCGACGCCGAGGCGCAGCCCCTCGGAGTGCTCGCGGAAGCGGTAGGTGACCACCTCGACGAGCGTCGGTCCACCGCCGCTGCGCGCCCGGTCGACCGCCTCCCGCACGGCCTCGTAGACCACGAGGACCTGCTGCCCGTCCTCGACCCGCACACCGGGCATGCCGAAGCCGGCCGCGCGGTCCGCGATGACGCCCGAGGTCACGGTGTGCGCCGGTGTCGACAGCGCGTACTGGTTGTTCTCACAGAGGAAGACCATGGGCAGCTGCCAGGCGCCCGAGAGGTTCATCGCCTCGTACAGGCAGCCCTGGTTGGCCGCGCCGTCGCCGAAGAAGGCCAGCGCGACCCGGCCGTTGCCGAGCACCTTCGACGACAGCGCCGCGCCCGTCGCGATGGGGATCGACGAGCCGACGATGCCGGACTCGCCAAGACTCCCCACGGCGAAGTCGGCCAGGTGCAGGGAACCGCCCTTGCCCTTGCAGACGCCCGCGGCCTTGCCGACCAGCTCCGCCATCAGCGGCCCGAGCGGGGACCCCTTACCAATGGGGTGCCCGTGGCTGCGGTGGTTGCCGGACATGTAGTCGTCGGGGCCGAGAGCCATGCAGGCGCCGACGACCTGCGCCTCCTGCCCGATGCTGGTGTGCACCGTGCCGGGGATCTGGCCGCGCTTGACCATCTTCGCGGCGCGCTCGTCGAAATAGCGGATGCGCAGCATCCGGCGCTGCATCTCCAGCAGCGTGTCCCTGTCGAGCTCGGTCATGGGTGTTTGCCTTCTGGGTGGTCGGGTCGGTACGCACGCGGCTCGGGCGTCGGGGGACGCCTCCGCGAGAGGTTGGCCAGGGGCGTCAGCCGAGGCGGCTCACGACTTCGCGCACCAGGGGCCACGTCTTGGCCACTGACACGTGGCTCACGGACTCCTTCGGCGAGTGCAGGTCGTGCAGCTCCGTGCCGATGGAGATGATGTCGAGCCCGGGGATCTTGTTGCTGAACATGCCCAGCTCGAGGCTGCACTGCGACACGTGCACGTCAGGTTCGTCGCTGTTGATCTCGCGGTAGGCCTGAACGGCGGTGGCCAGCAGCGCTGAATCGGGCCGGTAGGGGAACTCGGCAGCATCGAGCCCGAAGGACTCCACGACGACTGCCCCGCCCGCCAGGCCGGCGAGGGCACGGACACGATCCAGCACCTCGTGCTTGCGGGTGGAAACGGCCGACGTGATGGTGGCCATGAGTCGGACCCCCTCGTCAGTGGCCCGGATGGTGCCCAGGTTGTTGGAGGTCTCAACGATGCCGGGGACGGACAAGCTCCAGCTGATGACGCCGTTCGGCACCAGCGCTGTCAACCGGGCGAAGCGCTCGCCGGCTGCGACGGAGAAGACGTGGGCAGGAGCCTCAGCGGTCTCAGCCTCGAGACGGATTCCTGCATCCGAGAGCTTGTACTCGACGGCGAGGTGTTCTCCGAGCATCTTCACGACGTCGAGGACGCTCTGAACCGCGTCTGGCCGAACGAGGACCACCGCCTCCGCATCCATCGGGATGGCGTTGTTCTGGGCGCCGCCGTGTGCGCTGGCGATCCGGGCGTCCGTGGTGGACAGCACCTCGTTGAGCAGCCGCGCCAAGACGAGCACGGCGTTGGCGCGCTCGAGCTGGATGTCGAACTCGCAGTGACCACCGTTGAGTCCGCGCACTTTCAACACCAGCGACCCGGTATGGGTTGCCGGCGCCGGCTCCCATTCCGCCGGGATGTCGACGGTGAAGGTGATGTCACCGCTGCAGCCAGCCAGGATCTCGTTGTCGGTGATCCAGTTGAAGTCGATCATCCGACGGCCCGCGAGCCGTGACGTGTCGAACTGTGACGCCCCGACCTTGCCCTTCTCCTCCATGGCCGTGAGCACTGCTTCCAGCGGCGGATGCGGAAGATCGGTCGAGGCAAGTAGCGCAAGGATGTAGGAGACCCCGATGCCGTTGTCCGCACCCAGCGATGTGCCGTCGGCAGTGATGTAGTCACCCTCGACGATCAGCGTGAGCGGGTCCTTCTCGAAGTCGTGGACGACACCCTCGTTCTTCTCGCACACCATGTCGAGGTGTCCGTGGAGGATGATGGGCTCGGCATTCTCCAGGCCCAGCTGGCCCGGCTTGCGGACGAGTACGCAGTTCAGCTCGTCGCGCTCGGCGTGGCACCCACGCTCGTTGGCGAAGTCGACGATCCAGTCGGCGACGCGGCGTTCGTTCGTCGAGCCGCGCGGGATGGACGAGAGGACCTCGAAGTACTCAAACACTTCACGAGGCTCCAGCGAGGCCAATGCGGTCATGGTGTGATTCCTTGTCTCAAGAGCGGGTGCGACGGACTACTTGATGACAGTTCCGGCACTTCGCCGGATGGTCAGGGCGACGGCGATAATGATCACGAGACCGTAGACGAGGCTCTGCGCCGTCGCGGGTACGTGCAGCACCGCCGAGGCGATGGGGATGAGCGCGACGGTGAGAGCACCGAAGATGACGAGTAGCGGGTTGGTCCTTCCACCGGTGATCGCGGTGCCACCGACGATGGCGGCGGCGATGCCGGGCAGCAGCAGGTCACTGCCGAGACCGAAGGACGACGCTGCGCCACCCTGCGCGATGATCATGACCCCGACCAGCCCGGCGAAGAAGCCGGACAGCCCGAAGGCCAGCACCTTGACGCGGCGGTTGCCGATGCCCGAGAAAATCGCACCCTTCTCGTTGAGCCCCACCGCCGTCATTGCCTCTCCCGCCCGGGTGAAGCGGAAGACGATCCACATGATCACGGCCAGGACCACCGAGAACCAGAACGCGAGCGGCAGCTTGGCGAGGTAGGTGCCGAACAGCGGATCCAATGTCGCGCTGCCGCCTGCGACATAGACCGTCGTCGCGTTGCTGATCACCAGGGACGCGGCCTGAAGCACGCCCAACGTGCCGAGGGTGAGCGCGAAGGACGGCACCTGCGCATATGCGATCAGCAGGCCGTTGATGACACCGACCAGGGTGGCGAGCCCGATCGACAGGACGAGGGCGAGCGGGCCGAGGCTGCCAAGGTTCATCGCCAGCACCATGGCCGACAGGACCGAGAGCGCCGCGTTCGACAAGTCGATGCTGCCGACGTTGAGGACGCACGCCTGACCGAGCGCGATGAGCAGGATGAAGGTCGCCTGGAGTGCCAGGATCCCGGGGCCGCCGCCACTCAGGAAGGCGGGGTTCCGGAGCACAACGAGTGCGAACAGCGCCACGCAGACGACGAGCGGACCGACGGACTGCCAGATGTCCAGCGCCGTGAACCGGCGGCGGGACGGTGCTTCGCTGTCACCGGTCGGGGCGACGGCGTCCTTGGCTGGTGTGGCGGGTCTCAACATCTCGGTGCTCATGGCCTCACACCATTCTTTCTAGGAGATCCAGGGCCGTGACCGAGTCGACCGACAGGTCATAGCTGGCCGTCACCTCGCCGTCGCGCATCACCACGATGACGTGAGCCATGTCAAGGGCTTCCTCGATGGTGTCGGCGATGAGAAGCACGCCCACGCCCCTGGCGCAGGCCGCCTGCACCTGGGCGTTGACCGTCTCGGAAGCGCCGACGTCGAGGCCTCGGAGCGGATGGTCGAGCACCAGGACCTTGAGCTGCTCAGCCAGGAGCCACTTGCCCATGACGACCTTCTGCTGGTTGCCACCCGAGAAGCGCTCGAGGCGCATCTTCGGGTCGTTCGGCCGGACGTCGAGGGTCTCGAACCATTCGGACACCAGTTTCCGACGGGCACCGGGAGACAGGAACGGACCTACGGCTGCCGTGCCGGGGTAGGCCAGGGTGAGGTTGTCGGCCGCGGTGAGCCCGCCCACCATTCCTTCGACCTTGCGCTCGGACGGGACGTACGCAACGCCGTTGCGGACTGCCGTGCGCATCGACCAGTTCCGGATCTCTTTGCCCTCGACCTTGATCTGGCCCGATTCAATCGTGTCCGCGCCGAACACGGCGCGGCAGAGTTCCTCACGGCCCGATCCGATCGTTCCCACGATCGCGACACACTGACCGGGGAAGACGTCCAACGACACATCACGATATGCGCCCTTACGGCTCGCCCCTTTGATCTCGAGGACCGGTTGACCGGTGCCCAGACCATCGGCACGCGGACGCTTCGGGGCGCGCGATTCGTGGCCGATCATCAGTCGGAACAATTCATCCTGTGTGACGCCCGCCGTGGCGCGGTCCGCGACCAGCTTGCCGTGGCGCATCACGAGGATGCGGTCACAGATCCGCATGACCTCGTCGAGTCGGTGCGACACGAAGATGACGGAACCCAGGTCTTTCAGCGCCTGGATCTCACGCTCCAAGGTCGCTGTCTCGTCGCGCTCGAGTACCGACGTGGGTTCGTCCAGGATGAGCAACGGTGGCACATCCAGGGCGTCATCAACGCGCAGCGCCCGTGCGATCTCGACCATCTGGCGGTCCACGAAGGGCAGGTCCCCCACGATGGCGCGAGGATCGACGGTCGAGCCCACTCGAGCGAGGACGGACTCGGCTTCCTTGTTGAGCTTCTTCCAGCGGTAGAGGCCGAACTTGGTGCCCGCGTCCTTCGCCGATGTGCCTGTCATCGCGATGTTCTCGGCGACTGAGAGGTTCGTCAGCAGGGACTGCTCCTGGTGGACCACACCGATGCCGACGGCCACCGAGTCTTGCGGCCGCCTGAACTTTACGACCGTGTCGTGTGCCTCGATCGTGCCCGAGTCGGGCTGGTAGATGCCGGTGAGGATCTTCAGCAGGGTCGACTTGCCGGCACCGTTCTCACCGATCAGACCGACGACCTCGTGCTGGCGGATCTCCAGGGAGATGTCTTTGACTGCGAGGACCTTACCGAAGGCCTTCGTGATACCGGTCAGTCGCAGGGCAGGCGCGTCAGCGGATGCGTGGTGACTGTGCGGAGCGACGGTGGAAGTCATTTGACGATCCTCAGTCTGCTGCGGTACGGCCCTGCCGCCGCGACGATGGCGATGATCAGGATCCCGCCCGAGACGGCGGACTGAATGTTCGGGCTGACACCGGAGAGGATCAATCCGTTGTTGAGTACTGTGAGCAGAAGAACACCCACGGCAGTTCGCAGGATCCCACCCTTCCCGCCGCCGAGTGACGTTCCACCGATGACGACCGCGGCGATGGTCAGGAACAGCGTCCCGATGCCGATGCGGGCGGGCGCCGAGCCGAGCTCCATCGTGACGAGGATGCCGGCCATGCCGCTACCCGCTCCAGCGATCGTGAAGACCGCGACCTTGTAGCGGTTGACGGGCACGCCGTTGTCACGGGCGATCAGCTCGTTGTCACCGATCGCGTAGGTAAAGCGGCCGAGTCGGGTGTAGCGGCTGACCAGGGCGCCCAGGGCCACGAGCACGAAGGCGAGCCAGAAGGAGTACGGGAGACCGAGGAGCCTCTGGACCGGCCACGACGTGAGGGTGTCGTTCCGCAGAAAGGGCAGCTGAGCCTCACCGAACAGGATCGTCGCGAGTCCGAAGGCCACGAATCCCATGCCCAACGTGACGATGAACGAGGGGACCTTCAGCAGGGTGTGAATGAGACCGTTGGCGAGGCCCAGCAGGGCGCCGAGCCCGAGTCCGATGACGATGGCCCACATGCCCAGGTCCCCCGGGCCGCGGCTGTTGGCCGACAGGAGGACGAACGCGAGGCCGCAGACGCTCATGAGTCCCTCGACCGATAGGTCGATGCAGCCGAGCAGGATCACCAAGGTTGCGCCGACGCCGATGATGAGTGGGGTCGAAGCCTGGTCAAGGATTGTCCGAAGGTTGACGACCGTCGGGAACGAGTCCTTGTTCAGCACGCTGAAGATCACGACGAGCAGCAGGAGCGCCCCCGTCTCCGCCCCGCTGCGGACGTCGATCCGCCGCCGTATCCGGGGCGCGGCCGGCGTGCTCTCGTCGCCCGTGCTGGGCGCAGGAGCGAGGGTGTCGGTGTCTGTCATTACTCCGCCTGGGTGGGTGAGGGTCGATGATCCGGTCGCGCGCCACGCGGGCGCGCGACCGGACAACCACACTGGACTAGGGTTAAGGCAACTTCTCAGGACCACCAGCGACCAGCGGGACGGGCTCGACGTTCCACGGGCCGTTCTTGATAAGCGTGTCGATCCAACCGTCGATGTCCGTGTCGTACTTGGTGTAGTCGGCAAGGTTTGCCGGGGTGACACAGGCAATCTTGAAGATGCTGTCACGCTTCTCGTGCGGCAGCTTGGACGGATCCATCTGGCCGGTCGCCGCGAGGTAGGCGGTGTAGAGGCCCATGGACGACGCCATGTAACCCCGGTGGAAGGTCTCACCGACGATCGGGTTATCAGGGCTCTTCATGATGTCGATGACCGGCGGGTACAGGCCGTCCGAGGTGAACTTGACCTTGCCCTTGAGGGCGGACTTGTCCACGGCCTCCTTGGCACCGATGATCATGCCGTCGTCGGCAGCCCAGATGCCCTTTATCTTGTCGCCGTACTTGGCGATCAGGTTCTGCGTCTCCTGGAACGCCATCTGGGGGTCCCAGTTGGCCGGGCGTACGTCGAGCAGCTTCACGTCGGGGTACTTCTTCAGCTCGTCCTTGAGGCCAGCGACGCGAGTCTGGCTGGTGGTGCTGTCCTGGACGCCACCGAGGGCGACGACGCCGCCGGAGCTGATCGACTCAGCGAGGGTCTTCGCCGTGCACCGACCGCTGTCCACGCCACCGTGCTTCTGGAAGGCGACGAAGTTGTTGCCCTGGTCCCACGGCTCGAAGTTGTCCGGCTTGTTCCACCAGATGGTGCAGTAGGCGCTGGCCTGCTTGCACGCGCTGATGATCGGCGGCACGTCGGAGCTGGCGACCGTGTTGACGAAGACGATGTTCTTCTTGTTTCCCTGAGCGAGGATCGCCTGGATCTTGGAGATCTCCTTCTGCGAGCTGCCCTCGGCATCGACGATCTGCACCGGGATGTTCAGCTTCTTGCCCAGCGCCTTTGCGCCGTCGATGTTCGACGCAAAGTACGGGTTCGTCGTGTTGATCACCGAGGCGATGATCTGCAGGTTGCTGGTGTCGGCCGGCTTCGCGTTGGCCCCTGTGTAGGAGGCATCCGTGACAGCGGACCCTGTCGTGGAAGTGGCCTTGTTCGTGCTGGCGCTCGAACAACCTGCGGCCAAGGCCACGACGGTCACGGCGGCAACCGCCACTGCCAGCGGGGGCCGGCTCCGGAGGGTGCGAGTGGTCATCTGATCTCCTTGATCGTTGAGTTGATGACGGTTGCATGAATATTCAACCCTGGCATTTCCATGAAGTGTGTCGCCAGCGTTGCCCCCTGTCAAGCGGTGCTGAGTCACGATGTCGCAACCCAGGGGCAACGTTGGCGAACCATGACAAACCTGTATTTCGTCGGCATGGCGAGAGATAGCCCAGCCCACTCGTCACGCACCGTGAGTCACCTGTCGGGTTACGACAGTGACAGATCAACGGAACTGGCGGAAGAACGTCGCCACGTCATCGACGTAGATCTCAGGGACCTCGAGGGGAGCGAAGTGCCCCCCGTCCTCGTGGACGCGGTACTGCTGCAGATTGAAGTACTTCTCGGTCCAGGTCCGCGGCGGCTTGTAGATCTCGCCGGGGTAAATGCTCACGGCGGTCGGGACCCCTACGACCGGGAACGTGTCGTGGCTGGGCCGCCACGGGTTCCCGCGGCACTCCCAGTAGTAGCGCGAGGAGGTCCCCCCGGTGTTGGTGAGGAAGTAGACCGCGGCCGTCGTGATCAGGTCCTCCTTCGACCACACGCGCTCGAACGCCTCCGTCCCCACCCCGCGCTCCTCGAGGCCCCAGAAGTACCGCTTCTCGGTGATCCAGGCGAGCTGGCCGGCAGGTGAGTCCGCCAGCGCCGCGGCCAGCGTCTGCGGCTTGGTCAACTGGATCTCGCCGTAGCCGCTCTCGTTGAGCACGAACAGCTTCCCGCGCTCGAACCAGCCCTTCTCGTCGGCGCTGTACTCGCTCGCGGCCGGCACTCCCAGGACGGGATCGAACTGGACGCCGGGCGGTGCGTCGGGGTGCTCGAACAAGTAGTGGCTCATCTGCGCCGGGAAGTGGGTGTAGATGCCCAGCACGTCCTGCGCGTACTTGTGGCCGTGCTGCTGCGTGACAAGGGCGCCCCAGTCACCGCCTGCCACGGCGTACTTCTCGTAGCCCAAAACATCCTTCATCAAGGCGTTCTCGAGGTCCGCGGTGCGCCACCAGTTCCAGCCGGTCTCCTGCAGGGGCGAGGAGAAGCCGTACCCGGGCAGGCTGATCAGGACGACGTCGAACGAGTCAGCCGGATCCCCGCCGTACGCGGCCGGGTCGGTCAGCGGACCGATGACCTTGCGGAGATCCCAAAATGTCCACGGCCAGCCGTGGTGGAGCAGCAGAGGTACCGGGTTCGGGCCCTTCCCGCGCACGTGCAGGAAGTGGAGGGGAACGCCCATCAACTCCGTCTTGAAGTGCGGCAACTCATTCATCCGCCGCTCGACGTCGCGCCAGTCGTACTCCTGCAGCCAGTAGCGCACGAGCTCCCGGTGGTAATCGCCGTTGTAGCCGTAGCGCCAGTCGTCGTTGCCGAAGTCCTCTGGAAAGCGCGTCCTGCGCAGCCGGTCCCTCAGGTCGTCCAGGGCGTCGTCCGGGATCGCGATCCTGAACTCGGACACCTCGTTTCCGTTCCTGGTGCTCACGGTGCCTCCTTCGTCCTGGCCGGCGACGTGACCGCCGCGGCCGTGTCTGCTGTCAGGTGTGCGAATGGGGGACCGATGGTGTCGGCGTGCGGAGCCGCACCCACGACCCCGGCCAGCTGCCCGGGTCGGCCCGCGATTCTGGCGCGCGAACATAGGCGCCCCCGTGGATCCGACGCCGCACGCCAGACCCACCGCCGATGACGATCACGTTCAGCGTCCTGCTTGCTGCCACCCCCCGCGGCGGTCCCGCTGGTGGCGCTCGTCGATGTCGAGCCCCCACAGTCGACTGCGGCGGTCATGAGCAGGACGACGGCGGAGCCCTTCCTCGCCGTCGCATGGCGTCGGGCCACAAGCACAACCTCGCCTTGGGCAAATATTCGGTATCTGCAGGAGGATGCAGAGAGTAGGTATGACGGAAGTCACTGTCAAGAGGACAGCCGTCGCTTGACCGCATGCAGCTCGCGCTGGTGGGCATCGGCACGTGCGAGGTCGACCCGCCGCTCGCTGCAGGCGAGAACTAGCTCACCCACCCACAGTTCCACCGAGCGCAGGAGCTCGGCGCGGTCGGGCAGGTCAACCTGCGCTTCCTCTCCGCCGACGGCAGCCCCGTCGCCTCGGAGCTCGACGAGCTTGTCGTCGGAGTCACCCTCAACCAGCTACGCCGGGCCGACCGTTGCTCGCGGTGGCCGGTGGGAGGAAGAAGTACGCGGCCATCCGTGCCGCCCTGCTCGGCGGCTGGGTCAACGCCCTCGTCAACGACCTCGCGACCGCCGAGCGGCTCGCCCGGGAGTGAGTTCTGCATGCCTACCCGGATTGTCACTAGACATCTGCGCAGGGCGCTCCTAACGTGCGCGCAGGTTGGCCGCCGGCCAGGAGCGGCGTCGGCGGCGCGAGCACCGAGCCCGCGTCGAACGACCCTGCGGACAGGGAGCAGCACGTCATGGCCACTGCGCTCGACAGGTACGCCGAGATGTCACCGAGCTGGCACTACCCGGTCGTCATCGAGTCCCACATCAACGGCATCCGCACCAAGGAGATGAACCCGAACACGCCGGTCGGCTACGACGAGATCGCCGAGGAGGCGATCCGGTGCTGGGAGGCGGGTGCGGGTGCCATCCATGCCCACAACACCAGTTTCGACCTGCTGGGCGAGAACGCCTACAAGGACTACATGCGCACGTGGGACCGGGTGCTCGCGAAGCACCCCGGCATCACCTGGTACCCCACGACCTGCAACAACCTGCGACTGCTCCCTTCCGAGAACGGCCTCGAGCACATCCCGTACCTCTACGAGGGCGGGAACGTGAGGATCGGCTGCGTCGACACCGGGCTGACGCTGTTTGCGGTCGAAGCGGACGCGGAGGGCTATCTCTCCGGCCCGGAGTTCGGCTTCAACTACGCGCGCGTGGCGAGCCAGGTGAAGATGTTCCGTGAGCGCGACATCGGCATGGTCTTCGGGGTGTACGAACCGGGCCACCTGCGCCACGCGCTGCACTACGTGAACGCCGGCCTGTCGACGCAGGGCTCGATGTGGGACTTCTACCTCATCGGCGACTACGGCCTGACCGCCCTGGACCCCCTCGGCACGAACGGCATGAAGCCGAGCCTCGAGAGCCTCTACTACTACCTGACCATGATCGAGGAGGCCCGGGTGCAGCATCCCTGGTACATCTCCATCTGGGGTCAGGGCGCGCTCGACGACACGAGCATCCTGCGTCGCGCCATCGAGCTGGGCGGCCACATCAAGACGGGTCTCGAGCTGTTCTACGACCCCGCCCGCAACCCCACGAACCTGGAGCTGCTCCAGCAGGCGCAGGAGATCGCGCGCGAGGTCGGCCGGCCGATCGCCACCCAGCAGGAGGCCCGGGCCCTCTACAACATCACCTGATGGCGGTCGCCGAGCTCCCGGACGACGGCTTGAGCCCCCCGCTTCCCGGGGCGGCCCGGCTCCGCGAGGGCGAGGTTCTCCCGGCCGTCCGGCGCGAGGTGTCGTTCGGTACCGAGGACGGACTGCTCCTCGTCGGCGAGCTCGCCCTCCCTGCGCACACTCAGCCGGTGGCCACCCTCCTGTGCCTGCACCCCTTACCGACGCACGGCGGGTTCATGGACAGCCACCTGATCAGGAAGGCGTCCTACCGGTTGCCGCACCAAGCCGGTCTCGCCGTGCTGCGCTTCAACACGCGGGGCACGACCAGTCCGCGCGGGACGAGTGAGGGAGCCTTCGACGGCGCGGAGGGGGAGCGCCACGACGTCGCAGCGGCTCTCGACCTGTTGCGACGCGAAGGGCTGTCGTCGATCTGGCTGCTCGGATGGTCTTTCGGGACCGACCTCGCGCTCCGGTACGGCTGCGTCCCGGAGGTCGAGGGCGCCGTCCTCCTGTCGCCCACGCTCCGCTGGTCCGGCCCGCAGGACCTGCACCGCTGGGCGACGTCCGGGAAGCCGCTCACCGCGGTGGTCCCCGAGTTCGACGAATACCTGCCCCCCGCCCTGGCCCGGGAGGCCTTCCGCGCCGTGCCGCACGCCGAGGTCGTCGTCGTGGCGGGCGCAAAGCATCTGCTGTTCGGACGCCCCGAGACCGTCCTTGACGAGGTGGTGGACCGGGTGCTCGGTGCCGGGCGTGGGGGACGCTCGGCGCAGGGGTAGGAGGCGGCGCTCGTCGCGGCCACGCTCCCCGTCGCGCCGCTCGCGGCACGACCGGGCCGGCAAGCTCGACATGCTTTCGGCCTACCTGCCGGCGTTCGCCACTGCGAGCAAGCGCGCTCACGGCACCGTCTACCTCGACCTGGTCGCCGGCCAGCAACATCAGCCGCGTTAGAGGCCAGCCCCACCGAGGGCAGCCCAGGGCGGGCCTTGCAGACATCGCCGCCCTGCCCAATCGTCCGGGGCCGGGAGCAGCTCTCCCGGCCGGGTCGGATGTTGGTGCGGTGGCCCATGTCATACGACGCGTGGGACGTCGCGGTGGCTGAGTCCCTGGACGCCGACCTCGCAACCCTGGACAGCCGGCTCAGCAGGGCGGCCGCCCCGCGCTACCGGTTCCGACTGCCGCCCGGGTAGCCGTCGCGACGTTGCCGAGTCGATGGCCCGGAAGGCACTTCACCGCGACCTGCGCCACCGACGTCGAACGCAGTGTGGACGGTTTCCGAGGGTGTGGACGGCCGGGTGCAAAGGACGGGTGGCGCTCCTAGCGTCCCTGCCATCCCGTCCTCCGGTGTCTCAAGGCCAGGGGGCCCTTCATCGCCTGGAGCCCTTGTGTCATGTGCCCTACCCCGCCGCCTGCTCGCCCTGCTCATCCTGGGCCTGTCCGCTTCGGCCCTGCTGGTCAGCCCAGCCGCCGCTGACGACGCGACCCGACAGGTCAGCGCGCGCCAGGAGCGCGTCGTGCTCGGCCTCATCGACGACATCTGCGGCGACACGTGGTGCGAAGGTGACGTCGCCTTCGACTTCCGCCGGTTCTCGTGCGACTCCCACGAGGGGAGCTGCGACATGACACTGCGAATCGCCCGCTATGACCGCGACCCGCTGGTCTGGCACTGGCGGACCCGCGAGGTGCATGGCTTCAGGAGCTTCGGCCAGCTGGTCGTGACCGCGCCGAGTGGACAGCAATCGCTGACACCCGCCTTCTACGCGGCCGTCAACGTGCTGATCCAGGACGTCGAGGCGTCGGTACCGGTACGCCCGACGGGGTAGCCGGGCTCAGGCTTGGTACTGGTCGTGCCGGGCGTACAGCTCGGCCCACTCCGACCCGTCGAGCTGCCGTCCCGACGCCGCAATCTCGGCCAGCTCGGCGAAGTACGCCTCCCGCGGCGCTCCGGGTGCGAACAGCAGCAGCATCGACGCCGGTTCGCCGGAATCGTTGCGGAAGGCATGCACGCCGCCGGGTGGGACGTGCAGGAAGTCCCCGGCGGCCGCGTCCACCCAGCGCCGGCCGTCGTACAGCCGCACCGTCCCGCTCAAGACATAGAACGACTCCGAGAGCGTCCGGTGGAAGTGCGCCGACGGGCCGCTCGGCGGCCCGGGCATCTCCCAGCGGTACAGCCCGAAGCTGCCCTGCGTCGACGTTCCCGTCGCCAGGTGGTGCACCGCCGCGGTGGTGCCCATCACCAGGTCTGGCGGCGCCACTGCGCTTCGCAGGACAGCACTCGCCTCGCCGGCCTCGGCCGCATAGCGCACAGGGGGATAGCTCAAGCGCCCAACCTAACCCGAGTGTGTTGCTGGACTCTCTGCCCCTGAGCACCCGGGCGGCGGTGTTCAGCACGCCGTTGACGCTGTGCAAAGCCCTGGGCATTGTCGAAGGCTGGCTCGATCAGCCAGCCGTCACAGGTGTGCACCAGGGGCGGCGGAATGCCGTCGTGATCGGCGAACTGCTCTGCTCCTCTGGCGCCGACTTCTTGCGCTTCCCCGGTGTGCGCTGGATCTATCCGCTGCGGTGACCGGCGCCTGGCAGCGCGATCAAGGGTCGAGCGGCTCGAGCACGAACACCGGGATCTCCCGCTCGGTCTTGCGCTGGTACTCGGCGTACGGCGGGAACGCCGCGACGCCGCGGTCCCACCACTGCCGTCGCTCCTCCCCCTGCACCTCGCGGGCCTGCATGTCCCACTTCGCGGGGCCGTCCTGCACCTCGACGTGCGGGTCGGCCCGCAGGTTGGCGTACCAGGTCGGATGGGTGGGGGCGCCACCCTGGGAGGCGACGGCGGCGTACCTGCCTTCGTGCTCGACTCGCATCAGCGGCGTCTTTCGCACCTTGCCGCTGGTCGCGCCGCGGTTGGTCACGATGACGACCGGGAGCCCGCTGTCGCGCAACGTGGTCCCCTCGGTGCCGCCGGAGGACTCATACAGGGCGACCTGGTCGCGCACCCACTGCTGGGAGCTGGGGACGTACTCGCCGTCGAGAGGCATGACCACAGTCAAGCACCGCCAGCGTCGGTAGCCGCCATCCCGGGGACGTTCTGCGCGCCGTCGACGACCACGTCGGCGATCTCCTGCGGCGTCCCGAGCCGGCCCGGGGGGAGCTCCCGCGCGACGAACTCGGCGACGACCGCCCGGCCGATCCCGCGCGTCCCACCGGTGACCAGGGCCTGACGTCCAGCACGGTCGAGGCCATGCCGTCAACGGAGAACGGGTGGCCCGTGCATAGCCGGCCGCCCGGTGGAGGCGGCCCACCGGCGACCCCCGTCGGGCTGCACGGTGCCACCATGCAGGGACAGGAGGTGGAGTCGTGGACGCGTCATCGTTGGACCGGGCGGGGCCGTGGGCGTTCGCCGACCTCGTCGAGCTCCCGGACGACGGCCGGCGCTATGAGGTCGTGGACGGGCTGCTGGTCGTGAGCCCCCCGCCGAGCCAGGCGCACCAGCTGCTCAGCAACCGGCTGCGGCAGCAGCTCGGCGAGCAGGCACCGCCGGGCTGGGAGGTCGTCGTTGAGTTCGCGCTGCCGCTCGGCACCGACGGCCGGGTGCCCGACGTGTCGGTGCTGCACATGCCGGGGCTGCCGCCGGCGGGCGCCGGCCGCTATCCGTACGGCGCCGAGCACTTCGCCCTGGTGGTCGAGGTCGTCAGCCCGGCCAGCCGCAAGACCGACCGGTTCGCCAAGCCGGGTGAGTACGCAGAGGCCGGCATCGCCTTGCTGTGGCGGGTGGAGACCGACCCGGAGATCGTGCTCCTGGCGTTCCGGCTCACCGGCGAGGTGTACGCGCCCGCCGGCGAGGTCCGCGGCCGGGGGTGGCTCCCGGTGCCCTGGGGCTTCGCGGAGATCGATGTCCCGCGGCTCAGGGGGTAGGTGTGGACGACTTCGCTATCGCCCGGAACCCAGACCCGGACTCTGCGCTGCCGTACAGGCTGCCGTTGCCGGAGCCCGTCGGCGCCGCGGTGAGCGAGCACGTCGACGCGCGGGTCGGTCAGCGGCTGGCGGCGCTGGCGGGTGAGCTCACACCCGCCCCACCCGCCTCGGCCCAGGTGCGGGCGTGGGCGCGACAGCAGGGGATGACCGTCTCCGGGACGGGGCGGGTGCCCAAGCCGGTCATGGTCGCGTACGAGGCGGCGCATCAACAATGAGTTCGAGTGCCAAGCCCGGTCCCGGGCTGTTCGGTCGCGGGACATTGCTGGAGACCCGGCGGATCGCGGAGGTCCTGCGCAAGGAGACGGTCGGCGGCGCGTTGCTGCTGCTGGCGACGGTGCTGGCGCTGGTGTGGGCCAACTCGCCATGGACTGCCGCGTACGTCTCGTTGCGGGAGCTCGAGGTTGGGCCGGCCGCGCTGCACCTGCAGCTGTCGCTGGGCACCTGGGCCGCCGACGGTCTGCTGGCGATCTTCTTCTTCGTCGCAGGTCTGGAGCTGAAGCGCGAGTTCGTGGCCGGGGACCTGCGCGATCCGCGTCGAGCCGCGCTACCGGTGGCGGCGGCGATCGGCGGGATGGCCGTGCCGGCGCTGTTGTACGTGCTGGTCAACCGCGGTGGCGCGCTGCGGGGCTGGGCGATCCCGACCGCCACCGACATCGCCTTCGCGCTGGCTGTCCTGGCGGTGGTCAGCAGCCATCTGCCGGCTGCCCTGCGCACGTTCCTGCTCACGTTGGCTGTCGTCGACGACCTGTTCGCGATCACGATCATCGCGCTGTTCTTCACGAGCGCGGTGGCTGTCACACCGTTGCTGCTGGCGGTCTTGCCGCTCGCGGCCTTCACCGCCCTGGTGCAACGCCGGGTGCGGTCCTGGTGGCTGCTGCTGCCGCTGGCCGCCACCGCCTGGGCGCTCGTCCACGCCTCCGGAGTGCACGCCACCGTCGCCGGAGTCCTGCTGGGCTTCGCCGTCCCGGTCATCCGCAGCGAGCGGGCCGGCGGCCCGGAGGCTGGCCCGGGCCTCGCCGAGCACTTCGAGCACCGCTTCCGGCCGCTCTCCGCCGGCCTGGCGGTGCCGATCTTCGCCTTCTTCTCAGCCGGTGTCGCGGTAGGGGGCCTACCCGGCCTGGGCGCCGCTCTACGCGACCGGGTCGCGGTGGGCATCGTGCTCGGGCTGGTGCTGGGCAAGGCGGTGGGGGTCTCGGTCGCCACCTTCCTGGTGGCCCGGTTCACCCGCGCCGACCTCGACGAGAACCTGAGCCCGGTGGACGTCCTGGGGTTGTCGTTGCTGGCCGGGATCGGGTTCACCGTGTCGTTGCTGATCGGCGAGCTGGCCTTCGGGGCAGGCACGCCGCGCGACGAGCACGTCAAGATCGCGGTGCTCACCGGCAGCGTGGCCGCAGCAGTCCTGGCATCTGCGGTGCTGCGGGCCCGCAACCGCACCTACCGGAAGCTCCACCTCGCCGAGACCGCGGACACCGACCTGGACGGCGTACCCGATCTGTATCAGCACGAGCCGTGAGTGCGGTGCCGAGCGATGACTTCCGCGTGCCCGCGGCGTCAGAGGGTCTGAGGAGGTGACGCCATGGCAGGCGTAAGGGTGCTGGTGGGGACGCGCAAGGGGGCCTTCGTGCTGACGAGCGATGAACGGCGGCAGCAGTGGGAGGTCGCCGGGCCGCACTTCGCGGGCTGGGAGACCTACCACCTGAACGGATCGCCGGCCGACCCCGACCGGGTCTACGCCGCCCCGTCGTCGGGCTGGTTCGGTCAGGTCGTCCAGCGCTCCGATGACGGCGGTCGCACCTTCGCCCCCGTCGGCAACGACCTGCGCTACTCGGGCACCCCGGGTACCCACCTCTGGTACGACGGGACGCCGCGGCCCTGGGAGTTCCAGCGGATCTGGCACCTGGAGCCCTCGCTGACCGACCCCGACACGGTCTGGGCAGGGGTGCAGGACGCCGGCCTGTTCAAGAGCACCGACGGCGGTAGCTCATGGACCGAGCTCGAGGCGCTGCGGGAGCACCCGTCCGGACCGGGCTGGCAGCCGGGCGCCGGCGGGCTGTGCCTGCACACGATCCTGCTGCACCCGACCGACGAGCAGCGGCTGTTCACGGCGATCTCGGCGGCCGGGGCGTTCCGCAGCGACGACGGCGGCGGCAGCTGGCTGCCCATCAACAAGGGCCTGCAGTCCGAGGGGCTGCCCGACCCGGACGTCGACGTCGGGCACTGCGTCCACAACCTCGCGATGCACCCCGACCGGCCCGACGTGCTGTTCATGCAGAAGCACTGGGACGTCATGCGCAGCAACGACGCAGGCGGCTCCTGGCACGAGATCAGCGGTGACCTGCCGAGCGACTTCGGATTCCCGATCGACGTCCACGCCCACGAGCCCGACACGGTGTACGTCGTACCGATCACCAGCGACTCGCACCACTACCCGCCGGACGGCAAGCTCCGCGTCTACCGCAGCCGGACCGGCGGCGGCGAGTGGGAGCCGCTCACCAAGGGGCTGCCGCAGGAGCACTGCTACGTCAATGTGCTGCGCGACGCGATGGCGGTGGACACCCTGGATGAGTGCGGCGTGTACGTCGGGACGACCGGTGGCCAGGTGTACGCCTCCCCGGACGGCGGCGACAGCTGGACGGCGGTCGTGCGCGACCTGCCGCCGGTGCTGTCCGTCGAGGTCCAGACGCTGCCGTGACGGGGATCCGGGTCGTCCTGCCGGCACACCTGCGAGCTCTCGCGCACGTGACCGGGGAGGTCCAGGTGCAGTCGGCCGCGACCCAGCGCGCGGTCCTGGACGCGCTCGAGACGGCCTACCCGGTGCTGCGCGGCACCCTGCGCGACCCGGCGACCGGCCGGCGCCGGGCGTTCATCCGCTTCTTTGCCTGCCGCGAGGACCTGTCGCACGAGGCCCCCGACGAGATGTTGCCGGCGCAGGTCGCCAGCGGCGAGGAGCCGTTCCTGGTGGTCGGGGCGATGGCCGGCGGTTGAGCGCGCTTGCGGCACATGGCACGGTCGGTTGATGACCTCCGCCGTCAGCCACGTCACGTTCGACTGCCTCGACCCGTTCGCCATGGCGACCTTCTGGGCCCAGGTGCTGGGCGGCCGGGTGCAGGGCGACGACCTGCCCGGCGACCCGGAGGCAGGCGTCTCGCACCGCGGGACACCCCTGCTGTTCCTGCAGGTGCCCGACGGCAAGGCGGTCAAGAACCGCGTGCACCTGGACCTGCAGCCGGACATCCCTCGTGAGCAGGAGATCCAGCGCCTGCGTGACCTCGGCGCCACTCCGGTGGCCGATCGGACCCAGCCGGACGGCTCCGGCTGGGTGGTGCTGGCCGACCCGGAGGGCAACGAGCTGTGCGTCCTGCGCAGCGCCGCCGAGCGCGGCGAGCAGCCGGTGGACTCAGGCGAGCGGGCGATGCCGGCGATCCACACCGCAGGTGAGCTCGAGATGCTCACCGGGATGCTCGACTGGTACCGCGCCGGCGTGCTCTCGAAGGTGGAGGGTCTGGGGCAGCGCGACGCGGTGACCAGCCCGCTGCGGTCCGGGACGACGGTCGCGGGCCTGGTCAAGCACCTCGCCCTGGTGGAGGACAGCTGGTTCACCCACGGCCTGGCGCAGCAGCCGGAGCCCGAGCCGTGGGCGGGTGCGCCGTTCGACGACCCCGACTGGGAGTTCCACTCTGCGAACGACGAGCCGCTCATCGACAGCGTCGCGTTGTACCTAGCGGCCTGCGACCGCTCCCGTGCCGTGACGGCGGCCTTCGCCCTCGACCACACCGCGGTCAACCGGCGGGGCCGGGTCTTCTCGCTGCGCTTTGTCCTGCTGCACCTGACCGAGGAGACTGCGCGGCACCTGGGCCACCTCGACGTGCTCTGCGAGCTCGCCGACGGCCGCACAGGGGACTAGCGCGTCTCGGCATCGAGCAGAGGGACGGTATGACCACAGAGCAGGGTGTGCATTTCCCGCGGGGCGCGGACGGTCGGCGCAGCACCGCAGGTACCGGGCAGGGGGTGTGGGCGGACGCCATCCGCGGCGTCGATGCTGCGCTCGCCGATCGCATCGAGGGGGCCCGCGACTGGCGCAAGGACTACGTCGAGGCCGTCGTCGCGCACACCGCGGCCGCCACCCGTACCGACGGGGGTGCGGTCCAGGTCGCTCGAGCCGGGCTCGTCTCGCTGGGCCGGCGGCTGCGCTTCGTGCAGGACGACGAGAGCTCGTCGGTTGCCGAGGCTGTCGCGGCCGGCGGGTCGACCCCCGCTTCGCAGACCGTACGCGGAGAGGGCGAGCGAGAACGCGAGCTGGTGCTGCCTTACCGGGGCGACCAGCTGCGCGGCGACGCGCTGCGCCGGCAGGTCGACGCGTGGGTGGCGCGCGGCGCCGTCGAGCCGTCGTGCGGGGTGGCGTTGCACCGGGTGCTGGACGAGCCGGGCTGGCTCGACCTGTCGGACCGGGCTTTCGCGCTGCTCGGCGCCGGCGCCGAGATGGGGCCGCTCGGGGCGCTGTCGCGCTGGGGCGCGCACGTCGTGGCGGTCGACGTACCGCGTCCGCAGGTCTGGGAGCGGATCATGCGCACGGCGCGGTCCGGCGCCGGCAGCCTCACCGTCCCGGACGGTGAGCCCGGCCTCGACCTGCTGGCCCGGACGCCCGAGGTGGCGGCGTTCCTGCGGGCTGCCGCGCCAGGGATCCCGATGACGATCGGCAGCTACGCCTACGCCGACGGCGCCCGGCACGTCCAGCTGGTGCACGCCGCCGACACCATCGTGGATCTGCTGCTCCGCGAGCGGCCGGGCACCACCTATGCCGAGCTCGCGACGCCGACCGACGCCTTCGCGGTGCCGGCCGAGGTCATCGCCGAGTCGCGGCGGCGGTGGGGCAGCCGCGGGCTACTCGGAGCACTGCAGGCGCCGGCCCGGGCCGCGGGACTGTACGCGGCGGCGTACAGCACCCAGGTCGAGCGTGCGGATGGTTCGACGGTGGGCATCGCCGACGTGCTGGTGCCGCAGCAGGGGCCCAACTACACCCTCGCCAAGCGGGTGCAGCGCTGGCGGGCGCAGGTCGCGCAGGCCGACGGCCATCAGGTGTCGGCGAACGTCGCGCCGGCCACCACCACCCGCTCGGTGACGAAGAACCGGCTGCTGGCGGCGGCGTACGCGGGCGCCGGGCGGTTCGGCGTGGAGATCTTCGCGCCCGCGACCAGCCGCGTGCTGATGGCCGCGCTGCTGGTGCACGACCTGCGCGCCCGGGCCGCCGCCCCGCAGCACCCGGACGACCTGTTCGTCACCGCCGCCGCGCACGGCGGGCTCTGGCGGGTGGCGTACAGCCCGCGGTCGGTGCTCGGCCTGGCTGCGGTCGCCGGGTTGCCGAGGGCTCTGCTGCGCCGCAGCTGACCCCGTTACATTTCCGGCGTGCCACCCGTCCTGCCCGCCAGCCTGCGTGGGCTGCCGCGCGAGACCTTCGTGCTGGCGGTCGTCGCGTTCTGCGTCGCCCTCGGGTTCGGCATCGTCGCGCCCGCGATCCCGCTGTTCGCACTGCAGTTCGGCGTCAGTTCGACGGCCGCCGGGGCGGTGGTCTCTGCCTTCGCGCTGATGCGGTTCGTGTCGGGCCTGGGCAGCGGCCGGCTGGTCGACCGGGTCGGCGAGCGGGCGGCGCTGGTCGGTGGGATCGCCGTGGTGGCGGTGTCCTCGCTGGTCGCCGGGCTGTCCGTCAGCTACCCGCAGCTGCTCGTCCTGCGCGGCGTCGGTGGCGTCGGGTCGGCGGTGTTCACCATCGCGGCGACCAGCCTGCTGCTGCGGGTGGCCGCGGCGTCGCAGCGCGGACGTACCCAGAGCGTCTACCGCGGCGGCTTCCTGCTCGGCGGGATTCTCGGGCCGGCGCTCGGCGGGGCGGTCGTCGGCGTCTCGCTGCGCGCACCGTTCTTCCTGTACGCCGCGACGCTGGTGCTCGCGGGGCTCGCCGGCGCGCTGCTGCTGCCCAAGGGTGGGCCTGGCGACGCCGACAGCGAGCGCGGTGCCGGCACGGAGGTCAGGACGACCCTGGCCGAGGCGCTGGCCTCTCCGGCGTACCGCGCGGCGCTGGTCGGCAACTTCGCCACCGGCTTCTCGGTGCTCGGCGTACGCAGCACGCTGGTGCCCCTGCTCGTGGTGCAGGGTCTGCACCTGAAGCCCAGCTGGATCGGCGCGGCGTTCCTGGTCTCGGCGCTCGTGCAGGCAGTGCTGCTGCTGCCCGCCGGGCGCGCCGTCGACACGGTCGGGCGTCGGCCGACGCTGGTGGCCGGCGGGCTCGCGACCGCTGCAGCGCTGGTCGCCCTCGCCGCGGCCGTCGGGCCGGTCTCGCTGCTGCTCGCCATGACGGTGTTCGGCGTGGGCGGCGCGCTACTCGGAGTGGCGCCGGCGGCGATCGTCGGCGACGTCGTACAGGGCAAGGGCGGGACCGCCGTCGCGGTCTGGCAGATGGCCAGCGACTTCGGCTCGATCATCGGCCCGCTCGCAGCCGGGTTGCTGGTCGACCGCGCCTCGTTCGCCGTCGCACTGCTGGTCAGCGCCGTCGTCGTCGGCGTGTCCGGCCTGCTCGGCCTGACCGTCCCCCGGCAGGTGCCGGCTGCGGTGTGAGCCGCCTGCTCAGACGCCGAGGCGTTCGGTAGCCAGCTTGGCCCCCTGCTCGCGGGCGGCGATCTTCTGGAAAGCGATGTCCCGCGCGAAGTCCGGCGACCCGTGCTTGGGCTTCTCGTCGACGCTGAAGGGGCTGAAGCCGCAGTCGTCGGTCGCGCCGAGCTGGTCGACCGGAATGTGCTGGGCGGCCAGGACCAGGTCTGCAGCAACCTGCTCCGCGGTCTCCACAGTCGGGTTCAGCGGATCGATGACGCCGATGAAGGCGACCTGCTTCACCCCGTTGGCGTCGGCCCGGATGCTGTCGCCGATCAGCCGGTAGACCCGCTCCTTGTCGTCCTCGCTGGCCAGCTGGATGAGGAAGTAGCCGGCGTTCATCCGGAACAGGCTGGGCAGCAGCTCGGCGTAGTCGACCTCTTTGCTGTGCACCGAGTCCATGTCACCGCCCGGGCAGGTGTGGATGCCGATGTTGACCCGCTCCTCGGGCGAGAAGCGGTCCAGGACCCGGTTGTTCAGCTCGATGAACGTCTCGAGCAGGTTCTCGTTCGTCCAGGGGTTGCGGGCGTCCTTCTTGCCCGCGAGGCGCCCCTCGGTGAAGTCGACCGACACCCGTACCGCGCCTGCCTCGAAGGCCTTGCGGATGTCCTTCTCGGCCTCGTCGCACAGGTCGTCGAGGAACTGCTGACGCGAGTAGCCCTCGAGCTCGCCCTTCAGCGGGTAGAGCAGGTACAGCATCGACGGCGCGATGACTGCCTGCTTCATCGGCTTGGTGGCGTACGGCAACGACTGGCTGAGCAGGTCCGCGGCGTAGGTCTTGTAGCGGAACGGACCGCCGGTCAGGCGCGGCAGCTGCCGGTGGTGGCCGTCGTCGAAGATCGCGAAGTACTGGCCGTCACCGGCGAGATTGTCGGCCAGGCCGGTGCCGGCGAGGGTGTCGGCGAGCGGGTAGGTCGCGAAGCTCGACGCTCGCTGCTCCCCGTCGGACACGATGGGCGTGCCGGTCGCCTCCATCCGCTCGACCGAGTCCCTGGCCGCGGCGTCCTGCTCGACCGTCAGCTGCTCCTTGGTGATCTCGCCGCGGTCGTACGAGGTGATGGCCTGCTGCAACTTCATCGGTCGCGGCAGCGACCCGACGTTCTCGGTGGGGATCGGCACTGTCGGCGGGCTCCTCGGTGGTGACGGCGGCGTCGTGCGGACCCTATGGGGAGCGCCGCGGCTGTGGTGGGCTGGGGTATGACCGACCTGCACTTCTGGTTTGACCCCGTCTGCCCGTTCGCCTGGCTGACCAGCAAGTGGGTACGCACTGTCGCCGCCCAGCGCGACTACTCCGTCGAGTGGCGGTTCATCTCGCTGCGGCTGCTCAACCGGCACCTCGACTACGACGCCCACTTCCCGCCCGAGTACGAGGCCGGGCACACCGCCGGCCTGCGACTGCTGCGGGTCGCCGCCCGGGCGCGGGCCGAGCTCGGCCCGCAGGTCGTGGGACCGCTGTACGCCGCCTACGGCGCGCAGATCTTCGAGGTCGACCGGCCGGAGCCGCTTCCTGTTCGGCTGGCGAGCGGTGACCTGCTCCGGACGATCCTGGACGCTGCCGGGCTCCCGCACTCCGTCGGCGATGCCCTGGACGACCCGTCGTGGGACGTCGAGATCCAGACCGAGACCGATGCTGCGTTGGCGCTGACCGGCAAGGACGTCGGTACGCCGATCCTGCACTTCGAGCCGCCGGAGGGTGTCGCCTTCTTCGGGCCGGTGATCAGCCGGCTGCCGGGGGAGCACGAGGCCGGCGAGCTGTGGGACCACGTCGTGGGGCTGGCCCGCTTCCCGGGCTTCGCCGAGCTCAAGCGCAGCCTGCGGGAGCTCCCACAGCTGCCGGCGCTCGGCGTGGCGGCCGACGAGGTCGGGGTGGCGCAGGACTGGCACGGCGGCAGCCGACGACTCAAGCGCTAGGTGCGGTTGTCCACAGCCGGGAGGTCGGCCCTGGCACCGTCGCTCGTCGTGCCGGACTCTGCCCGCCATGGCCGCCCCCGCCCTGACCCTGCGCAGCCCCGGCGAGATCGCGGCCGTCGTGCCGTACCTCACGGGCTTCGTCCCCCACGAGAGCCTGGTCGCGATCGGCCTGCGCAAGCGCCGGGTGGGGCTGACGATGCGGATCGACCTGGCCGACCTGCAGTCCTCGATCGGTGAGGTGGTCAGCGCGATGCGCAAAGACCGGGCGACGGCGTGTCTGCTGGTCGTGCTGACCGCGCTCCCGTCCAGCGACGGCTTGCCGATGGCGGCCTGCGTCGAGCTGCTCGAGCGTCGGCTGGGCGCGCGGGGCATCGAGGTGTCCGAGGCCCTCCTTGTGCGTGCCGGCCGCTGGTTCTCCTACCGCTGCATGCGTGCCTGCTGCCCCGCGGCCGGCGCCCCGGTCGAGGCTGCGAGCCCTTCGGTGGTGGCGACATACGCCTACGACGGGCGGGTTGTGCTCGCGTCCCGTGAAGAGCTGGTCGAGAGCGTGACCCCGCAGCTGCCGCTCGGGCCCGCGATCGCCCAACGCCTTCAGGAGGCTGCCCTCGCTGAGCTTGACGACCGCGGCGACCCGGTCGGCGAGCTCGCGCGGTGGGCCGCCGCCCTCGACGCCTGGGAGCAGCGGCCGACGACCCTGCCGCCCGCCGACGTGGCTGCGCTGGCCGTCGGGCTGCACCTGGTCAGCGTGCGCGACGCCGTCGCCTCCTGGGGCCTGCGCCGCCACGACGCGCTGCTCGGCCTGCTCGGTCAGCTCTGCCGGGCCGTCGTACCGCCCGACGACGCGCCGCTGTGTTCGGTGCTGGCCTGGGTCGCGTACTCCCAGGGCAATGGCGCGCTTGCCCGCGTCGCCCTCGAGCGGGCGCTGGCGACCGACCCGTCGTACTCCCTCGCGCAGCTGCTGCAGGCCGCGCTCGCGGGGATGCTGCCGCCGGGAAAGGTGCGGGAGGTGATGCGGCGGGCTGGCTGAGCCGATCCACTGCTCCGGCCTGACCCGCAGCTGGCCCGGCACCCTGCCGGCCCGGCGCTCAGCGGGCGCTGCGGAGCAGATCGTGTTCGGTGAGCGCGCCGGGCAGCACCTCGCGGTAGAGCTCCTCCAGGGGCAGGTCGGCCTCCTCGCCGAGCACGGCAGCCATCGCTGCGAGGCACTCCAGCCCGCAGCGCAGCAGGGCGTCGCGACTCAGCCTCTCCACGGCTCGCTCCGGATCGGGGCTGCGGTCGTCGGGCAGCAACGGGCCGAGGTCAACGGCCAGCGGGTCGTGCGCAGGCGCCAGCCGCAGCAGCGCGGTCAGCAGCCAGCGGGGCCCGCGCGGCCCGCCCGCCACCGCGCCGAGCAGGTCCGCCACCTGCAGCCGGCGTACGGGCTCGTCCTGCTGGGGGTCCAGGCCGACCAGCAGCGACGCGGCGGCGCACACCAGGCCGTCGAGCAGGTCCAGGCTCTCGACATCGTCCGCTAGCAGCTGTACGACCAGGTCCACGACGCTGTCACGGTCGGCACCGTCCAGCAGGGCCGCAAGAGCAGCCGACGCTGCGGCCGTCGGCGGGACCAGCAGCCAGGCGCCCGCGCCGACCCCCGCGCGCGCCCGGACGAAGCGGGCCAGCTCGAGGCAGGCCTGGACGCGCTGCTCGACATGGGTGTCGTCGGCGTCCTGTGCGGCCGTCAGAGCCGGCAGGATGCGCTCGACGCGCCGCCCCGCCACCCCCTGAGCCACCGTGGCCAGCGCCTGCGCTGTGCCGCGCAGCCACAGCCGGCCGGGCGGGCCCTCGGCACGTACGCGGCCGGCCAGGCCCGCGGCCGGCCTGGACTCGCCGGCGGCTGCCAGCGCCAGCTCGACCCAGAGCCGCGCCAGGCGCAGCAGCGCGGCGTCGTCGACCATCTCCAACCTGCCGAGCAGCTGCTCCTCCGGCTCGTCGGGGCCGAAGGCGCGATTCGCCAGCTGTGCCACCAGCCGCACGGCGGCCCGGACTGCCTCGTCGCGGTCCGCGGAGGCGATGACGAGCTCCATCGCGACCTCGGTCTCGGACCCGGTGCCGGCCGCGAGCGCGCCGGGCAGCGCACTGAGCAGGCGGTGCTCCTCGGCCTCGAACGGCCCGAGCCCGGCGAGCACCGCGGCTGTCGCGGCCGGACCGGCGACCCGCACCGCAGCAGCGAGCGCGGCGCACAGCCGCGCGCCGATCTCGACCTGTGCCGCCTCGGGCGCATAGACCAGTGCCTGGACCAGCCGGCCGCTGGCCTCGGCCGCATCGAGGTCGCCGCGGTAGTGCGCGAGGACCGCGTCGGCGACGACCTGCGCGGCGGAGGAGTCCGCTGCCCGGTCGTGCGCATCGTCGTGCAGCAGCAGCTCGAGATCCTCGGCCAACCACGGGGTGAGCTGTCCGCGCAACGCCTCTGCGAGATCGGCCACCGGCAGCTGCAGCTCGGCGGCGAGCTGCTCGCAGTCGACCGGTTGCGCCCAGAACCCCGGCCCGGGCTCGGCGTCGACGACCGCGAGCAGCACCATCCGGCCGTCGTCACCAGACTGGCCCGGCAGCGCGGCGACGAACGGCGCGAGCGGAAGTGACCACGTCACCGCCTGGTCGTCGGCCAGCACCCGGACGGTGACGGTGCCCGAAGCCGGCCCGTCTGATGACACGTCGACCCGTACGCCGAGAGCGTCCAGCCGCTCGCGTACCGCCGCTGGAAGAAAGGTGTGCAGCACGACGGCGGGCTCGAGCGTGCTGTCGGCGTGCACATGCAGCACCGCTCCCGCGGCGAAGGCGTACACGGGAGGGGTGTGCTGCTCGGGCATGCTCACGGGGTCAGTCTCACAGCGACATCCTCACGCGAAGCCGGTGACCTCGTGCGGACGGTACGGCTCCTGGAGCAGCGCGAGCTCGTCGGCCGACAGGGTGATCGCCGCCGCCGCGACAGCGTCGTCGAGGTGCGCCAGCTTCGTGGCGCCCACGATGGGCGCGGTGACGGCCGGGTTGGCCAGCACCCAGGCCAGCGCCACCTGCGCCCGCGGTACGCCCCGCCCGGCGGCGACCTGCGCGACCCGCTCGACGATTCGCTCGTCGCCCGGCTCGTACAGGGTGCCGCCGAACTCGTCGGTCTGCGATCGCTCGGTCGAGGCGCTCCAGTCGCGGGTCAGGCGGCCACGAGCGAGCGGGCTCCACGGGATCACGCCGATCCCCTCGGCCGCGCACAGCGGCAGCATCTCGCGCTCCTCCTCGCGCTGCAGGAGGTTGTAGTGGTCCTGCATCGACACGAACCGCGTCCACCCGTGCCGCTCGGCGACGTGCAGCATCCGGCCGAACTGCCAGGCCCACATCGAGGAGGCGCCCACGTAGCGCACCTTGCCCGCGCGTACCAGGTCGTGCAGCGCCTCGACCGTCTCCTCGACGGGGGTGTGGGGGTCGAAGCGGTGGATCTGGTAGAGGTCGACGTAGTCGGTGCCGAGTCGACGCAGACTGGCGTCGATCTCGGTCATAATCGCTACCCGGGACAGGCCCGCGCCGTTCGGGCCGGGCCGCATCCGGCCGCTCACCTTCGTCGCGATCACCACGTCCTCGCGCCGGGCGAAGTCGCGGATGGCCCGCCCGAGGATCTCCTCGCTGCTCCCCGCAGAGTAGACGTTGGCGGTGTCGAAGAAGGTCACCCCGAGCTCGAGGGCACGCTGCAGGAACGCCCGGCTCTGCTCCTCGGGCAGCGTCCAGCTGTGGCTTCCGCTCCCGGGCTCCCCGTAGCTCATGCAACCCAGGCAGATCCGCGAGACCTCCAGCCCGGTTGCCCCGAGCCGCACCTGCTCCACGCCATCCCCCGTCTCCGGTACCGCCGATTCCCCGACCGTACGTGCCGGCGTGACCGGCCGGGCGCGACCGCCTGGTAGGACAGCCCCATGACCTGGACCGAGCCCGGCGCCTTCGTCGTGGCCGACGGCGTGCATCGGATCCCGCTTCCGCTGCCGCAGGACGGTCTTCGGGCCGTCAACGTCTACGCCGTCGAGGCTGCCGACGGGCTGGTGCTCATCGACGGGGGGTGGGCGGTCCCGCAGGCCCGCGAGGCGCTGCTGGCCGGGCTCGCTGCGATGGGTGCCGGGCTGGGCGACGTCCGCCGCTTCCTCGTCACCCATGCGCACCGCGACCACTACACCCAGGCGGTGGTGCTCCGGCGCGAGACCGGCGCGAGGGTCGGGCTCGGTCTGGGTGAGAAGCCGACGCTGGACCTGCTGGCAGACGTGGAGCGCCACCCGTTGGCCAGTCAGGTGGACCAGCTCGAGCGCCTCGGCGCCCCCGACCTGGCCGCAGCGACCCGGCGGGGGGTCGCCGAGCACCGCGTCGAGCTGTCGGAGTGGGAACCTCCGGACGACTGGCTCGAACCCGGGGACCTTGCGCTGCCCGGTGGCCGGGTGCTCGAGGCCGTCGCGACACCCGGGCACACCGCCGGGCATCTGGTGTTCCACGACCTCGTGGCGGGCCTGCTGTTCGCCGGAGACCACGTGCTGCCGACCATCACGCCGTCGATCGGGTTCGAGCCGGTCCTGTCAGCCGACCCGCTGGGCGCCTTCCTGCGTTCGTTGGCGCTGGTCCGTTCGCGGCCCGACGCCATGCTGCTGCCGGCTCACGGCGTCCTGACGGACAGCGTGCACAGGCGGGTCGACGAGCTCGTCGCCCACCACGGTCTGCGCCTGGACGAGGCGCATGCCGCGGTCACGGGTACGGGGGACTGTGCGGCCGAGGTCGCCGGCCGGCTGCTCTGGACGCGCAGCCTGCGCAGGTTCGACGAGCTCGACCACTTCAACCAGATGCTCGCGGTCTTCGAGACCGGTGCCCACCTCGACCTGCTGACCAGCTTGGGCCGGCTGGTGCGAGAGCAGACCGATGCAGTGCTGCGCTACCGCTGACCCGACCGTCAGGCGTCCGGAGCCGGCCGGTGGTCCGCGCCCAGGCCCGCCACGCCCGCCGTGATGTCGCCCCAGGTCGGCACCGCCGCCCGCTTGGCCTTGCCCACCTTCCGTGCCGGCGCGGCCGTGGGCGGTGTCGGCCGCCCGGACACCGGGCGCAGCACCGCGCCGAGCGCGTCGTCGGACACCGGCCCAAGTCGCAGGGCGTGCCTCGCGGCCTCATCGATGGCGTGCACGCGGACGCTGGCGGGGTCCCAGCGGAGCCGGACCGCTTCGCGCCCGCACTGCGCACGGACCTCCCAGCGGCCGGGCTCCACCAGCCAGGCGTCGTAGATCAGCAGCTCGGGGTCCTGCGCGAGCCGGACCATGTGCTCGGCGACCAGCTCGCCGACCGGGCGGCCCTCGACGCGGGCTAGCTGCGCGCGCGCGGCCTGGTGCTCGCGTTCGGCCAGCACCGGCCCCTCGTAGCGCATCACGTGCTCGACGGGCACACCGGACTGCTCGGCGATGGCTGCGGCGCTCTCTCCGGTACGGATGCGCTCCTGGATCTGACGTGGCGACGGCGCCGGCTGCTCGGCGAAGGGCAGCGCCGGCTGACGTGCGGTGGGCACGTCTCGCAGCGGCAGCTCGAAGGTGTCGTTGCCCGAGCGCAGCACCAGGCGCAAGCCGTCGCTGGTGAGGCCGACCACGGTCAGAGGACGCACGTCGACACCTTGCCATGCTGTTGCCCCCGCGTGCTTTCCCGGGATGTCGGACCCGCGGGGTAAACAGGCCGCGTGCTGGAGGTCCACCGGGCAGAGCGGACGGCAGTGCTCGCCGACGCGCTCGGCGCGCTGCTGCGGACACCGCTGTCCGACGCGTTCGCCACCGAGGTCGTCGCGGTGCCCGCGCAGGGGGTGGAGCGCTGGCTCGCCCAGCGGTTGTCCGGCGTGCTCGGGGCCGGCGAGGGGCGCGACGGCGTCTGCGCCGGGGTCGAGTTTCCATCGGTGGGCACGCTCGTCGAGGACGCCATCGCCACTGTGGGCGACGAGGGGGACTCAGGGTGGCGGCAGCCGGTCTGGCCGTTGCTGAAGGTCATCGACGAGTGTCTTGTCGAGCCCTGGTGCGCAGTGCTCGCACGGCACCTCGGTGGGCCGCAGGACGGCCACCGGCGTGGCCGTCGCTGGGCGGTCACCGCGCACCTCACCGGTCTGTTCCGGTCCTACGGCGCTGCCCGCCCCGAGATGCTGCGCGACTGGGCCGCCGGCCGCGACACCGACGGTGCGGCTGCGCTACCCGTCGACCTGGTGTGGCAGGCCGAGCTGTGGCGCCGGCTGCGGGCCCGTCTGGGGCCCAGCCCCGCGGAGCTGCTCGACGAGCGCTGCGCGGCACTTCGCGCCGACCCCGGGCGCTCCGGCCTGCCGGCGCGGCTCAGCCTGTTCGGTCCGACCCGCCTCACGGCCGACCAGCTCGCAGTGCTGGCGGCACTCGCCGACCACCGCGACGTGCACCTGTGGCTGCCGCACCCGAGCCCGGCGCTGTGGGCCGCGCTGCAGCACCGTACGGCGCTGCGACGTCGCGACGACCCGACGGCGACGTCGGCCCGGCACCCGCTGCTGCGCAGCCTGGGCCGTGACGTGCGCGAGCTGCAGCTGCGCCTGCCGCCGCACACCGACACCCACCACGACGGCCCGCCGCTGCCCGGGACGCTGCTGGGCCGGCTGCAGGCCGACCTGAGCGACGACCTGCCGCCGAGCCCCTCGGTGGCCGACGCCAGCCTGCGGGTGCACGCCTGCCATGGGCCGGGCCGCCAGGTGGAGGTGCTCCGCGAGCTGCTGCTGCGGCTGTTCCAGGACGACCCGACGCTCGAGCCGCGCGACGTCCTGGTCCTGTGCCCCGACGTCGAGACGTTCGCCCCGCTGATCTCGGCGGCCTTCGGACTTGGCCCCGGCCTGCCGCATCCGGGCCACGCGCTGCGTGTACGGCTCGCCGACCGCAGCCTGCGTCGGACCAACCCGCTGCTCGACACCGTCGCCAGCCTGCTGGAGCTCGCCGGTGGCCGGGTCACGGCCAGCCAGGTGCTCGACCTTGCGGCGAGCCCGCCCGTACGCAGGCGCTTCAACCTGGCCGACGAGGACCTCGAGCGGATCTGCGACTGGGTAGCCCGCTCCGGGGTCCGCTGGGCGCTCGATGCGCCGGGCCGGGCGCCGTACGGGCTGGAGCAGGTACCGCAGAACACCTGGCGGGCCGGGCTCGACCGGATCCTGCTCGGAGTGACGACCTCGGAGGACGAGCCGGTGTGGCTCGGCCTCGCGCTGCCGTTGGACGACGTCGACAGCAGCGACATCGACCTCGCGGGCCGCCTCGCCGAGCTGCTCGACCGGCTGTCCGAGGTGCTGGCGCAGCTGAGCGGCGAGCACCCGGTGGCGCAGTGGACCGGGGCGCTGGCCGATGCCCTCGACGCGCTCACCGAGGTCCCGGCCGCAGACGCCTGGCAGCTGACTCAGGCCCGCCGCGAGCTTGCCGAGGCGGCTGAGGGTGCGAGCAGCACCGTCCGGCTGGCTGACGTGCGGGCGGCGCTGGCCGACCGGCTGCGCGGCCGGCCCACCCGGGCCGGCTTTCGCACCGGTGACCTGACCGTCTGCACGCTGGTCCCGATGCGCTCGGTGCCGCACCGGGTCGTGGTGCTGCTCGGGCTCGACGACGGGGTCTTCCCACGGGCCGCGGGCGTCGACGGCGACGACGTGCTCGCCCGCGACCCGCGGCTGGGTGAGCGTGACGCCCGCAGCGAGGATCGCCAGCTGCTGCTGGACGCCGTGCTGTCCGCGGGTGACCGGCTGATCGTGCTATACACCGGGGCCGACCCCGTCAGCGGCGCGCTGCGACCGCCCGCCGTCCCGGTCGGCGAGTTGCTCGACGCCGTCGAGGCGATGGCGCCGGGCAGCCGTGACCAGGTCGTCCGCAGGCACCCCCTGCAGCCGTACGACATCCGCGCGTTCACCGGCGCCACCCCGTTCAGCTTCGACCCGGTGAGCCTGGCCGGTGCCGTGCGGGCCGACCGTCCACGCCGGGCACCGAGCGGGCGCGCCCCGCTGCCGCCCCGTCCCGGACCGGTCGGCCTGGCGGAGCTGGTGTCCTTCGTCGAGCACCCGGTCCGGGGCTACCTACGCGGGCGGCTCGGCCTGACGCTGCCCGGTGAGGACGACGAGGTCGCCGACGCGCTGTCGGTGACGCTGGATGCCCTGCAGGAGTGGGCCGTCGGGGAGCGGCTGCTCGACGCGGCCCTGCGCGGCCTTGACCCGGCGGCGAGCCGGCACCGTGAGTGGCTGCGCGGGACGCTGCCGCCCGGTCCGCTCGGCGGCCGGGTCCTCCAGCGCGTCCAGGAGCGGGTGACACCGGTGGCGGCGGCGGCTGCCCCCCTGTTGACAGTGGCGGCGCGCTCGGTCGACGTGCGGCTCGAGCTCGACGGGCAGGTTCTGTCGGGCACGGTGAACGGGGTGCGTGATGGCGCGGTCGTGGCGGTGTCCTACTCCAGCCTGTCGGCCAGGCACCGCATCCGGGCGTGGGTGTTGGCCCTGGTCCTGGCGGTGGCCGCCGAGGGCGACCGCGCGGTCACCGTCGGTCGCTGGTCGCGGGGCGCGCGTACCTCGACCATCACCGCGCCGCCGGAGCCGCGCGCTGCCCTCGCCGAGCTGCTCGAGCTGTACGCCCGGGGCAGCTGCGAGCCCTTGCCGCTGCTGGTCAAGACCTCGGCCGCCTACGCCGCGAGCCGGCTGGGCGGCAACAGCGTCGAGCAGGCCACCGAGCGCGCGGCCCAGGAGTGGCGGACCCGGTTCGGCGGCGAGCAGCAGGACCGGCACCACCGCTACGTCTGGGGCGATGACGCCGCGCTGACCGAGTTGCTGGCTGCGCCGCCCGGTCCGACCGAGGGCTGGCCGGGCGAGAGCACCCGCTTCGGTGCGCTGGCCTGCCGACTGTGGTCCCCGGTCCGGCAGGCCGAGGAGCTCGCATGACCGTCCCGGGACCGCCCGCATTCGACGTCTGTGGGTCGCTGCCCAGGGGCACCACCCTGCTGGAGGCGAGCGCCGGCACCGGTAAGACCTTCACCATCGCGGCGCTGGCGACCCGCTATGTCGCCGAGGGCGTCGCCGAACTGTCGCAGCTCATGCTGGTGACCTTCGGCAACGCGGCGTCCCGCGAGCTCCGCGACCGCGTACGCGAACGGCTCGGCAGCGCCGAGCGAGCTCTTCGCGATGCACCTGCCGCGCGCGCGTCCGACGACGCCGTCCTGCGGCTGCTGGCAGCCGTTGACGATGATCAGGTGGCCGCCCGCTGCGAGCGGCTGGCCGTCGCGCTGGCCGGGTTCGACGCGGCCACGATCGCCACCACCCACTCGTTCTGCTCACAGATGCTCACCGGACTCGGGGTCCTCGCCGACACGGACCGCTCGGCGGTCTTCACCGAGTCCCTCGACGACCTGGTCCGCGAGGTCGTCGACGACCTCTACCTTCGGCAGTGGGCTCGGGCCGGGGCCGGCCCGCCCGAGCTGAGCCACGAGGAGCTGCTGACGCTGGGCCGGCGGGCCGTCGGCAGCGACCGCACGGCCGACCTGCGGCCCGAGGGGGCGACCGGCCTGCCGGGTGTGCGCCGGGCAGCGGCACAGCGCGTGCGCGCCGAGGTGGAGGCCCGCAAACGTCGGCTCGGTCTGGTCGACCACGACGACTCGCTGGTGCTGCTGCGGAACGCCCTGCAGGACCCGGAGCACGGCGCGGTGGCCTGCCAGCGGGTGCGGGCGCGCTACCGCGTGGTGCTCGTGGATGAGTTCCAGGACACCGATGCGGTGCAGTGGGACGTGCTGCGGCTGGCGTTCCACGGCAGGGCGACGCTGGTGCTGATCGGCGACCCCAAGCAGGCCATCTACGCCTTCCGGGGCGGTGACGTCACCACCTACCTGATGGCCTCGTCAGTCGCCGCGTCGACGGCGACGCTCACCTGCAACTGGCGCAGCGACGCCGCGCTGCTCGATGGCCTCGAGCTGCTGCTCGGCGGGGCAGCTCTTGGCGACCCGCGGATCGTCGTACGTCCGGTCGAGAGCGCCCACCCGACGCCGCGGCTGGCCGGGGCCGGGGCGCCACTGCGGCTGCGCCGGCTGCCCCGCACAGGGCACGGGACACTGCACCGCGGCTTACCGAAGGTGGACCCGCTGCGCGAGGCGGTCGCCCGCGACGTGGCCGACGACGTCGTCGGTCTGCTTAGCGGCGCCGCACTGCTGCGCGGGAGCGCGGTCGAGCCCGGTGACGTCGCGGTGCTGGTACGCACCAACAAGCAGGGCGCGCTGGTCCGGGAGGCCCTGGGGCGGGCCGGCGTACCGGCGGTGCTCGCCGGGGGGGCCAACGTCTTCAGCACACCCAGCGCCCGCTCGTGGCTGGCGTTGCTGGAGGCCGTCGAGCAGCCGCACCGCGGCGGGCGGCTGCGCGGGGCAGCACTATCGGTGTTCTTCGGCGAGTCCGAAAGCTCGATCGACGCGGCCGGCGATGAGCTGACCGACCGACTCGGGTCGCGGCTGCGCGGCTGGGGCCAGCTGCTCGCCGAGCGTGGCGTCGCCGCGCTGTTCGAGGTGATCGGCGCCGAGGAGGGGCTGCCCGCCCGGGTGCTGGCTCGGCCCGACGGTGAGCGCGTCCTCACCGATCTGCGGCACGTCGGTGAGGCGCTGCATGCCGCGGCCCGCGAGGAGTCGCTCGGCGTCACTGCCCTGGTCGGGTGGCTTCGCCGGCGGCTCGCACAGGCCGCCGTCGAGGGCACCGACGAACGCAGCCGGCGCCTCGAGTCCGACGCCGCGGCCGTGCAGGTCATGACCGTGCACGTCAGCAAAGGGCTGGAGTTCCCCATCGTGTACGTGCCGTACGCCTGGGACCGGTGGACCCCGGACCACGTCGACGTGCTGCGCCTGCACGACGGTCAGGGGCAGCGGGTGCTCGACGTCGGCGGGTCGCAGTCCCCTGGGCACGAGCAGGCGCGGGCGCTGCACGACGCCGAGGAGTCCGGCGAGGACCTACGCCTGGCGTACGTCGCCCTCACCCGCGCCACGTGTCAGGTCGTCCTGCACTGGGCGCCGTCCGGCAACACCCCGGCTGCTCCGCTGCACCGGTTGCTGTTCGGCGGGGCCGGCCGGGGGGAGCAGCCGCCCGGCCGCGTACCGGTACCCACCGATGCGGTGGCCGCGGCCCATCTCGACGGGCTGGCCGCACGCTCGGGCGGCACGATCGTCAGCGAATCGGTGCGGCCCGGCCCACCCGCCCGCTGGGCCCCGGCCCACGCCGACCCGCCGACGCTGTCGGTGAGCCGGCTGACCCGCCGCCTCGACGCCGCGTGGCGCCGGACCTCCTACACGGCGCTGACGGCAGCGGCGCACCGCGGCGACCTGGGTGGCGGTGACCTGGGTGGCGGTGACCTGTGGGTCGGCAGTGAGCCGGAGCGGCTCGGCAAGGACGACGAACCAGACGCCCCGCAGCGACCCGCGGTCGAGGCAGCGGCGCCGCCCGCCTCGCCCG
>ENA-OFCD01000247-OFCD01000247.1-metagenomes-genome-assembly--contig:-NODE-247-length-36369-cov-6.598585_pt1 | contig 36369 bp, 30 predicted proteins | sample MGYA00153392_OFCD01 | MGnify analysis MGYA00153392
CTGCGCCCGCGCACGCTTGGCGATGTGATTGGCCAAGAGCACCTTACCGGTGAAGGCATGCCGTTGCGGATTGCGTTTGAGTCGGGCAAGCCCCATTCGATGATTTTGTGGGGGCCGCCGGGTGTCGGCAAAACGACGATTGCGCGGCTGATGGCGACCGCGTTCGAGGCGGATTTTATTGCGCTTTCGGCAGTGTTGTCAGGGGTAAAGGAAATTCGCGAGGCGATTGAGCGCGCGACGATGAATCGCAATAATTTAAATCGCCGCACCATCTTATTTGTTGATGAAGTACACCGCTTTAATAAAAGCCAGCAGGATGCATTCTTGCCGCATGTGGAATCCGGCCTGGTCACTTTTATTGGCGCGACCACCGAAAACCCATCGTTCGAATTGAACAATGCATTGCTGTCACGCGCGGCGGTTTATGTATTGAAATCGTTGGATGATGACGCGCTGCACATTATGCTAACAATGGCTTTGGGTGCGGTTCTTCAGGGTGTTGATGTGCCTGATGCCACGACAAAACATCTGGTCGCGATGGCGGATGGCGATGGTCGGCGCTTGCTGAATTTAGTCGAGCAATTGGCAACGGCGGTTGAGAATAAAAAAATCACCCACGTCGATGTGCCGTTTGTCGAAAGCGTTCTTGCGCGCGCGGCGAAGCGATTTGATAAAGGCGGTGATAATTTTTATGACCAGATCTCCGCACTGCATAAAAGCGTGCGCGGCTCCGACCCTGATGCGTCGCTTTATTGGTTTTGCCGCATGCTCGATGGCGGTGCCGATCCACGATATTTGGCGCGGCGCTTGATTCGGATGGCGACGGAGGATATTGGCTTGGCCGATCCGCGCGCGCTCGATATGACGATGGCGGCGGCGGCTGTTTATGAGCGGCTCGGTTCGCCGGAAGGCGAATTGGCACTGGCGGAAGCGGTGATTTATTTGGCAGTCGCTGCAAAATCAAACGCGGTTTATGCAGCTTACAACGAAGTGCGCGCGTTTATCAAACAAGATGAATCGCGCCCCGTACCGATGCACATTCGAAACGCGCCGACCAAACTCATGAAAACGCTGGGCATGGGGGCTAATTATCGGTATGCGCATCGCGAGGAGGGTGCCTACGCGGCGGGTGAAACCTATTTGCCCGATGGGATCGAAAAGCCCAATTGGTATCGGCCCACGGATCGTGGCCTGGAAGCAAAAATTGCAGAAAAACTTGCGCAATTACGCGAGCTTGATTCAAAATACAAGAAATGAAAACGAATTTCAGATGTCGATTGCTTGTTCAATTCTGCAATCCCTCCAGCCGCTCCTCTCGGACCGTTCCCCTACGATCTCGTTAGCGCCGCCTGCGCCGCTGTCATGTCTGAGCGAAGGCGTGCGCTCAATCAATCTAAGGTTTCTCACTTTAGCGTTGTCATTCAGAGCGGTCTTTTGCGAGGAATCTGCTGTTGAACTTGCATAATTGTCATCGCATACAAAGCAGATTCTTCGTCGCCTAAGCCCGCGACTACGGCATAGGCGCTCGTCAAAATGACAGTTTTAGACGGTGGGGATAATTAAAATTTTCGAATTGAAAAACAGGAAATTACCATGCTAGATATTCAACAACTCCGCAAAGATTTACCCACTGCCGTCGCAGGGCTCGTACGGCGCAATGTCGACTTCGACGAACCGCAATTTCGTGCGCTCGAAGATGAACGCAAAAAACGCCAAATTGAAACCGAAGAGCTGCAAGCCAAACGCAATGCGGCCTCAAAACAAATCGGCGTAATGAAAGCCAAAGGCGAGGACACCACCGCAGTGATGGCGGAAGTTGCCGGCTGGGGCAATATTCAAAAAGCAAACGAAGTAGCGCTCGGTGAATTGCAAGAAAAACTGAATCATTTCCTGCGCCAAATTCCCAACATCCCCCGCCCCGAAGTGCCCGCTGGAAAATCAGAACTCGACAACGTGGAAGTACGCAAATGGGGCGCGCCAAAAACATTTGATTTCACCGTTAAAGATCATGTGGATATTGGCGAAGCACTCGGCGGTATTGATTTCGACACGGCTGCAAAGCTAAGTGGGGCGCGGTTCTCGGTATTGCGCGGTGGTGTCGCACGGCTGCACCGGGCGTTGGCGCAATTCATGTTGAATACGCATACGTTGGAGCATGGTTACACCGAAGTTTATGTGCCGTATATGGTCAACGATCACTGTATCGATGGCGTGACCAATCTTGATAAATTTCGTGACGATGGTTTCAAGATTGAAGGCAGGGATATGTATTTGATTCCCACCGCTGAAGTACCGGTAACGAACTTTGTGCGCGATCAAATCGTCGATGTAAAAGAATTGCCGATGAAATACGCCTGCCATTCGCCATGCTTTCGCTCGGAGGCGGGCAGCTATGGCAAAGACACGCGCGGCATGATTCGTCAGCATCAATTCGACAAGGTTGAGATCGTGCAGATGGTCGCGCCGGAAAATTCGGTGGCTGCGCATGAAGAGTTGGTGCGGCATGCAGAAGCAATTTTGCAGAAGCTGGAATTGCCGTATCGCACGATGTTGCTTTGTACCGGCGACATGGGTTTTTCGAGTGCGAAAACGTATGATCTGGAAGTTTGGTTGCCTGCACAAAACACGTATCGCGAAATTTCATCGTGCTCGTTGTTTGAAGCGTTTCAAGCGCGCCGCATGATGGCCCGATTCAAAAACGCACAAGGTAAAACTGAATATTTGCATACCCTGAATGGTTCAGGTTTGGCGGTGGGTCGAACGCTCGTCGCGGTGCTGGAAAACTATCAAAACGCCGATGGTAGCGTGACGATACCAGGCGTGCTGGTGCCGTATATGGGCGGCTTGTTGAAGCTGGAAATTCAAAAATAATGTATTTATCCCGCGTGTTACTGACCAGCGGGGCTACTGGAGCCGGTGAAATCCGTAGTCGTCGCTACAGCTGGCTTGATGGGTGTTTTCGTCTGCGCCGCTGGCAAATTTGCTTTTAAATTCAAACGCCGTTTCGATGCGGCAAGGAGTGCTGCATCGTCAAGCGCCGCGGTAAATCCAGCGTCCATTTCCAGCGGCTTTTCGAGCTTGGTCAGAATATCTGTGTAGTTGCGAATATTCTCGACAAACTGCACCGCCTCTTCGCCACGCGCATAGCCGTGTTTGAGAGATTCGTAAATTTCTGGTTGGTGCAATTTGGAATACGCCTTGCGCACATCCAGCCACGAATCGGCATTGGTTTTTAATCGCGCGGCGAGAATTCGCGCGTCTTCCAAATGGCCGTAGCCTTGATTGTAGGCGGCCAATGCCAGCCAGGTGCGATCAGGTTCGGCGATACGTTCAGGAACGGTGTCGCGCAGCTTGAGCAGATATTTTGCGCCGCCGATAATCGATTCGCGCGCATCGAGCCGATTTTTAACGCCCATGCGATCTGCGGTGTCGTCGGTTAACATCATCAGTCCGCGGACGCCCGTGGGCGAGGTGGCAAATTGATCCCAGTGCGACTCTTGATAGCCGACTGCCGCCAATAAACGCCAATCAACGCCGGTGAGCTGCTGCGCTTCGTGAAAATAGGATCTTAGTTTGGGTAATATCGTTTCAATTTTCTCTATTACGGCTTCAGAATCCACCGCCTGAATCCGATTGACGTGACCGTAATAGCGATCTACCAATCTTGCCAGCGTGCCGTTATTGCGAATTTTGTCAAAAAATGCGAACGCGGACTGTTGTAAATCATAGTCCGCCGCGCTGGAAAACCCCCACGCCAATTTACGCTCGCGGCCGACGTTAAATGCAGCAGCAAGATCTGGATGCAGGCGTTTATCAATTGCGAATGCCGATGCATCCACCACTGCGAAATCGATCGCCCCGGCGGGCGGCGCGTCAACCACTTCAAGTTTCTTCAACAGCGCATCAGGGTCCGTATTTTGCGGCAGCGCCTCAATCATGAATCCCGGATATTCGCCCGCAAGATCGCGCAGCAAATCATGCGCAGGGGTTTCCGCCACCACCACGATGCGCTTGCCGATGACGTTCAGCATCGAGCGTGGTTTGGGCTCACTCGCGCGATACACCAATTGATATTGCACTGATTTGTAACTCGGCCCGAATACGAACTGCTGGCGCAATTCAGGTGTTGGCATCATGCCGGCGGCGGCGATATGTCCACGTCCCTCCTTTAGCGCCAATGCCAGCGCGTTATAGCCCGGAGCGACCACAAACTTCGGTGTCGCACCGATTTCTTGCGCAAATAGCGTGGCTAAATCATGTTCAAAACCAGTCTGCGTTTCATTGGCGCGCTTTCCTGCCGCAGGGATGTCCTGCGTGGTGGTCGGGCCGCGCAGCGTGAGAAAAACAATTTCGCCGGTCTCGCGCGGCGGCTTCAACACGGGTTGCAGCCATGGCGGCGCGTAGTCAGTATTGCGAATGGTCACGGCAACGGTCATCACGCCCGCAAGCGTAATCGCTGTTGCGCACACCGCCACAATAATGGTTTTACGAACCATGCTGGATTTCAGAATTAGCGTTTGCGCGCTAAACGTTAAGGCTCGATCACGAGCTTGCCGGTCGCGCGGCGTGCGAGTAAATCATTGAGTGCTAAAGGCGCTTCGTCCAGCGAATAAACGCGCGAAATATGCGGACGAATTTTACCCTCAGCCATCCAGCCCATCATTTCGGTGATACCCGCCATGTTTGCTTTTGGCTCGCGTTTTACAAATTCACCCCAGAATACCCCCATGATTGAGGCGCCTTTTAATAGCGCTAAATTCCACGGCAACGCAGGAATTTCGCCATTCGCAAAACCAACCACCAGATAGCGCCCCCGCCATGCGATCGAACGGAATGCGGGCTCGGCAAACTTTCCACCGACCGGGTCAAAAACAACATCAACGCCTTTGCCGTCGGTTTCCCGTTTCAGCGCCTCACGCAAATCTTCAGTTTCATAGTTGATCAAAACATCCGCACCATGCTGTTTGCAAAGGGCTAATTTTTCAGCCGATGATGCTGCCGCAATCACCCGTGCGCCGATTGCTTTGCCAATCTCCACCGCCGCCAGCCCCACACCACCTGCAGCACCCAGCACCAACATGGTTTCGCCGGCTTTCAACGCCGCGCGGTCGCGCACCGCATGCCACGACGTGCCATAGGCGAGTGTGAATATGGCGGCAGTTTTGTAATCAAGTCCTGCGGGCATCGGTATGGTCGCTGCGGCAGGCGCGATTACCTCCTCAGCGAATCCACCGACCCCACAAAACGCGACGACGCGATTGCCCACACTAACGTGCATCACGCCATCGCCAATAGACATCACGTCGCCCGCAATCTCTGCCCCCGGCGAAAAAGGGAAAGGCGGTTTCAACTGATATTTTCCCTGCACCATCAACGCATCCGGAAAATTGACTCCCGCCGCCTTGATGCGGATGCGGACTTCGCCGGCGCCCGGTTCGCGTGCCGCTATTTCTTCAACGACGAGTTGATCGGGGTTTCCCCATTGACGACAGAGCACGGCTCGCATTTGAATTCCCCGACAGAGTTGGTGACAGTTCGCGTTGGAACCAATGGTATTGGTGTGGGGCAAAGGTTAGCACGCCAATCATCACGCGTCACGATCAAGCAATTCACGCCATAATCTACGAGTTTAATTTTTCACGATTGGGTGTAATTCGGCATGAATTCAAAAATAATTGCACTGGTCCCCGCTGCAGGAACCGGCACTCGATTGGGTGACAGCCTGCCCAAACAATATCTCGATATCAATGGTCAGGCGCTAATCGTCCACACGCTGCAAGCGCTGGCGCGGGTCGCACGAATCGACAAAATTATCGTCGTATTATCGTCTGAAGACCGCCACTGGCGCGGGCTGGTGGCCAATAGCGGCCCCGCCTGGCGGGCACTTTCAACGCGCGTTGAGACCCTCAATGTGGGCGGAAAATCACGTCGCGATAGCGTCCTGAATGGTTTGAACGCCATGCCGGAGCAGTCTCAAAAAGATGCGTGGATTATGGTGCACGATGCGGCGCGGCCCTGCATTCGTAGCGAATTGATTGAGCAGTTTATTGATGAGCTGGAAGGTGATCAGATCGGTGGGTTGTTAGCATTGCCGCTGGCCGATACGATCAAGCTTGGCGACGGTGCGCTACGCGTTACGAAAACGCTGCCGCGCAAAGATATCTGGCGCGCACAGACGCCACAAATGTTTAAATTTCAATTGCTGCAAAAAGCACTCAACGCGGCTCCTAACGCCACTGATGAAGCTGAGGCAATAGAGGCCATTGGCCATCAGCCGAAACTAGTGATGGGCGACAGCGCCAATTTAAAAGTCACCTACGCTACTGATTTGAAGTTGGCAAAAATGTTATTAAGCGAGAACACATAAATGTCAGAAATTCCCTCCTTCAGGATTGGCCACGGCTTTGATGTTCACCAATTGGTGGTGGGACGAAAATGCATTATCGGCGGCGTCGATATTGCCTATGAACGTGGCCTTCTCGGTCATTCAGACGCAGATGTTTTGCTGCATGCGATTTGTGATGCGCTACTGGGAGCGGCGGCGTTGGGCGATATTGGTAAACACTTCCCCGATACTGACGCAAAATTTAGCGGCATCAACAGTCGCGAGCTGCTGCGTCATGTTGGCGCGCTGATTAAAGATCGTGGCTACGCGATTAGCAATATCGACGCCACCATCATCGCCCAAGAACCTAAAATGGCACCGCATATTCCGAATATGGTGATTAATATTGCGAGCGATCTCCATCTGGAACTATCGCAAGTCAATGTGAAAGCGACCACCACGGAGAACCTGGGGTTCGCGGGGCGAGGCGAAGGAATCGCGGTGGAAGCGGTTTGTTTGCTGGTGTTTGAAGTGCCCAACGTGGTGACGGTGTCAGCTTAAAATAACGAAACTCATTTATTTTCTAATTATTCTATTTCGAATCTGGCGTAAGTCATAAGACCTGATGGAAACGACGCGATCTGGACACCCTCGAAAGGCCGACACGGTAGGCCGGGAGTTAAAGCTGCTTTCTTCAATCACGGACGCCAGCTCCCCAATGGTGCATTTCCCAGCGTCGGAGGCATGTTCTGCTCCGATCTGAATGTGCAATCAATCCTGACGGTTTGTGCGCCCTGAATGCCATGAACCAAGATCGTCCGATCAACTTCGGCGTCACGTCACTGTCTATCTCCCTGCCCTCAATTTGGTAGGTGAACAGGTTTTTAGCCGCAGTCTGACCGTTGTCAATTTAGGTAATATGAACGAACTGAGCCCGACTCAGCGCTGTGCCAGCGACGAACCTGCTCTCAAGGCGATTGGTTGTGACTGGCAAGCTGTACTCGCGGTAACTCGTCGTCTAGTACTCGCCAATCTGCTCGCAACGCAGTTCAAGGCGTTATTCTAGCTGTTCAGATCCGTAGATTTAGCGACCACATTCTTAACTCGCGGGGGCGGTGGTTTCTCACGCCAAAGTGGGGAATTTCACGCGAATGTTTTACTCACATAATTAGAGGCGCACCGCCGCTCGGTGCGCCCGGCCGTCATTACGGTTTAGCCATCACCTGACCGCGAATTTCGCCTCCCGGATTGGCTGCGGTATGCACATTCAAATACCAATTTCCGGCAGTGAGATCACTCACTTGGGCGGCAGTGAGTGTTGCAGTGCCTTTGATCGGACTGTCCAGGCTTCCACTAAGCGGCACGGAGGGCGGTGCGTTTACGCCAGGCCCGGCCGGTCCGTGGAAGTGTGCTGCGGTCGCCGGCCCGGTCAAGCCAGAATAAGTAATCGTCCACGTCAGTACATTACTTTGCTTATTAAAGTTAGCATCAACCATGCCTTTGCCAGTGCTCTTGTTTGGCGGTACTTCAGTTGCGCCAGAAAGTTGCGCCGTCATCGCGATCAATACCGGGACGGTCGGGCTATTTACGGAAACGGGCGTGGCAGTCATCACGGTTTTGTTACATGCTGTAATGCCGAACAAACTGATTAACAAGCTCGCAATTAGAGTGGTACGTGAACGAATCATTTTCATCTCCATTGATCATAAGTAAAAAAATTATGCAACAAGATTTTAGCCCCCAAACAAAATTGATGACTGTTCGGTGTCGCACATAGCGATGTTTTTAAATACCCGCAAGCGGGTTCCTGAAATTCTGGACAGGTTCAAAAAAACGTACACCATGAACTGGAATTTCAAGCTGTTTTCTTCAATTGCTGGTCTTATCTTTCTTTTTTAAAATCAGTTGGTGACGGGTTGTTGATTTTTGAATGTTTTTTGATGGCGTACGTATTCCAACCGGACGTCCGCCCGGGCTTAGCCGTTCTAGACGCTGCTGTTACTACACGCTTCGCAATTGCGTCCGTTGTGGGCCACTATGATTAAAAAACTAAGCCATGGTGTCCGTTTTAGCAAGCTTCTTCCAGTTTTCATGTCGCCAAAAGCTGAAAGACCCGGGCATTGCCCGGGTCCTTGCTTGCGCCAAAATTAGGCGCCAGACTATCGATAGAATCCCCTCGGCGGAATCCCGGGAAACGGTTTCGTTGTGTTTCGTTAAGCCGCCTTAGAAATCAACTCCCGCAGCACAAACGGCAGAATCCCGCCGTGCAAATAGTAGTCCACCTCAATCGGCGTATCAATTCGCAGTAGTACGGCGACTTCTTTTCTGCTGCCGTCTTTACGGGTGATGACTAGCGTGACATCCATCTGCGGTTTGATGCCCGTTTCCACACCGATCAGGTCAAAAATCTCATCGCCTTTAATGCCGAGCGAATCCAACGTGTCGCTGCCCTTGAATTGACACGGCAAGACGCCCATGCCGACCAGGTTGGAGCGATGGATTCGCTCGAAGCTTTTGGCGATCACGGCTTTCACGCCCAGCAATTGGGTGCCTTTGGCGGCCCAGTCGCGCGATGAGCCGGTGCCATATTCTTCGCCGCCAAAAATGATGGTTGGCGTGCCTGCAGCGATGTAGCTCATCGCCGCGTCGTAGATGTATGCTTGTTCTCCCGATGGTTGCATCAAGGTCACGCCGCCTTCTACACGCGAGCCATCTGCCTTTGCTGGCAGCATCAAATTTTTGATGCGCACATTGGCAAAGGTGCCGCGCATCATCACATCGTGATTGCCGCGTCTTGCGCCGTAGCTGTTGAAGTCAGCTTTCAATACGTTATGCTCAATCAGGTATTTGCCAGCGGGCGAGGTGTCCTTGATCGAGCCTGCGGGTGAGATGTGATCGGTGGTCACAGAATCGCCGAAGATGCCCAAGGCACGCGCCCCTATGATGTTGTGTGCGATGCCCGCATGCATGCCAAAATCGCGGCTGAAAAACGGCGGCTCGGCGATGTAGGTGGAGGTCGGCCAATCGTAGATTTGACCCTGGGTGCCTTTAATGTTTTGCCACAAGGGATTGTCCGCGCCGAGATTGGAATACAGGCGCTGAAAGGTCGCAGGGTCTTGCGCGAACGACATTGCCGCGGCGATCTCGGCGCTGCTGGGCCAAATATCTTTGAGGAAAACCAGGCGATCCCTGCCGCGCCCAAGTGGCTCGGTTTCTAAATCTTTTAGCACCGTGCCCGCAATCGCATAAGCAACGACGAGGGGAGGGGAAGCCAAGAAATTTGCGCGTAGGTTGGGATGAATCCGTGCTTCAAAATTTCGGTTACCAGACAACACCGCAGCACAGATCAAATCATTGCTCACAATAGTTTCATTAAACTCGGTGCGTAGATCGCCGGCATTGCCAATACAAGTGGTGCAGCCGTATCCGGCAAGGTAGAAACCGAGCTTTTCCAAGTAGGGCAACAGACCTGATTTCGTTAAATAATCAGTCACCACGCGCGAGCCCGGTGCCAATGAAGTTTTGATATGCGGCATCACGCTAAGGCCGGCCTCCACCGCTTTTTTCGCGAGCAAACCGGCCGCGATCATCACGCTCGGGTTCGATGTATTGGTGCAGGACGTAATGGCGGCAATCAGCACATCGCCAGAACCAATTTCAACACTGTCTTCGGTCGCCGATTTTGTCTGGTAGCGTTTCGGCAAATCCGCCGCGACTTTACTGAAACCGTTCTCGGTGGGTGGTTTTGAAAATAGTGAGGCGAATTGAGATTTCATATTGCCTAATTCGATGCGGTCTTGCGGACGCTTCGGCCCGGCGAGTGATGCGTTCACCGTGGCGAGATCAAGTTCCAGCGTGGTGGAATAATCCAAGTCGCCTTTTTTCGATACACCGTACATGTCCTGCGCTTTGAAATACGCCTGCAATGCATCAACTTCTGCTGGCATGCGGCCCGTCGATTTCATATATTCAACGGTCGCGTCATCAACCGGGAAAAAGCCCATGGTTGCGCCATATTCAGGCGCCATGTTGGCAATCGTGGCGCGGTCAGGAACTGAAAGCGACGCGGTGCCTTCACCAAAAAATTCGACGAATTTGCCCACTACTTTTGCTTTACGCAGCATTTCGGTCACGACCAATACCAAATCGGTCGCGGTGCGGCCTTCTTTTAATTTGCCGGTGAGATTCACGCCGACCACATCGGGTGTTAGGAAATAAACCGGCTGGCCCAACATACCCGCTTCGGCTTCAATGCCGCCAACGCCCCAGCCAACCACACCGATACCGTTAATCATGGTGGTATGCGAATCGGTGCCGACCAAAGTATCGGGATAGTAAACGCCGTTTTTTGAATGTACGCCGCGTGCCAAATATTCCAGATTAACCTGATGCACGATGCCGATGCCGGGTGGCACGACTTTGAACGTATCGAACGCCTGCATGCCCCACTTCATGAATTGGTAGCGCTCTTCGTTACGCTGAAATTCGAGCTTCATGTTAATGTCGAGCGAATCTTTGCTGCCGTAGCTATCGACTTGCACCGAGTGATCGACCACCAAATCAACAGGAACTAAGGGTTCAATAATTTTCGGGTTCTTGCCCATCTTGTGCGCCACACCGCGCATCGCCGCCAAGTCGGCCAGCAATGGCACACCGGTAAAATCCTGCAACACGATTCGCGCCAGCACGAACGGAATTTCATCGGTGCGCGCCGCAGTCGGCTGCCAGTTGGCAAGCTGCTTGATGTGGTGCTCAGAGACCTTTTTGCCATCGCAATTACGCAACACGCTTTCGAGCACGATGCGGATGGAAACCGGCAGGCGCTTAACGCTTGGAAATGTTTTCGCGAGCTCGGGCAGCGAATAAAACTGGCCCGATTTTCCAGCAGTGGGTTGGAAATTTTGTAACGTGTTGTGCAGGTTATGGTTCGACATGGCGGATTCCTGAAAAGTCGGCGGTGGGTAGGAAGTGGCTGGCTATTGACTTGAAAATGGTTAGAAATAGGATTCGTTTTACGATGCGGGATTAATGATCTTAAGCCCTTTGAAGTAATCACGGAAAAAACCTTGGTCGCGGGTGATGAGGGCGTTACATTGCAGCAGCGCGTGCGCGCCGACGAGAAAGTCTGAGGCAACACGTTCTTTGCGCTTACCCCCGCGTTTGCGAAAGCGTTGTTGCATGATGCCAGCGCGGATTGCAGATTGTTCAGTTAATGCCGAGAATCGAATACCGGAGCGGGAAAGCGTTTCGAGTAGCGGCTCCACAGGCTCGGAGTAAGAACAAATTTCGGCAAATGCGGCGTCACAAATAACGACGTCATCTGAATCAACAGCCTCACTTAGCGCAATGCCCGACGCCTCACCAAATACGGGATCGTCGTAAATGACATCAATGATGATTGAGGAATCAACTGCGATCATGCTTTATTCCTCAATCGGGTCTCCAGGCGCGCGCCCGCGAAGTTCGCGCATGATGTCGTCAGTTGTTGTACCTGCTGGCAGCTTGTAAATGCCGCGTAGCTTGGCGATGGCAGACGACATATCTTTGCGAAGGATGATATGACCGCGCTCGACCTGCACAATTAACTTGGTGCCCTTGGTCAACCCCAGCGCATCGCGCGCTTCTTTCGGCAGGGTGATTTGGCCGCGTTCGGCAACAGTTGCTTCCATGATCGATCCTCTTTGAAACTGAATAACAAAATATACCAAAAAAACATGGTAAATAAAGCATATTTATAAAGTATGCTTAATATGAGCATATTTAATCTGCGGTGGAACTGTGTTGAAACATGTTTTAAAAACAAAAACGGCACTAAAAGTGCCGTCTTTCCGTTGCAGGGTATTGGGTTGTGGCTTCGAGCAAGCCGCTATTTTTGCGCGTCCATCGCCTTGTTCATATCCAATATGTTCATGGTGATACCCATGGTGTTGATATCACCTGGCTTCATGCCTGCTTTGCACGGACCGACGTACTTTGCACTGCTGACGGTCACGCTTTCCTTCATGCCGTACAACGGTGGGTTATAGACCGATTTTGACTCGGTGCGATAGCTGGTGTCGCTATTAAAAGTGGTCGTCGACGTTGAACTGATGGTCGAATTACCCATTTTGCATTCCACTGAACCGGTCATTTTGTTGCCCGACACTTGTGTGGTGTTTTTAGAACACATTTTTTGTGACATGCCTTGACCCAGTTTCATCATTTGTTCCATGACCGCATCATTTATGCACATGGTCGACGTGACGGGCTCGTTGCCGTCCTTTTTCGAGTTCGCACCATCGCTGACCACGGTGCTTTCCCACATTCCCGCCTGTATTTTCGGGAAACTTTGGGCTAGTGCATGGCTGGCGGAACCTGCAACCAGCATGGCGGCAACTACGATTCTGGCGGTCATTTCAGTTTTCATATTGTCTGCCTGAGAAAATTTAGATCACCATCATATCGACAAATTCGTTGACCGGTGTGGTGGATAGTTTTTTCGCATCCGAGCACAGCGCCAGAATTGCCGCCGCTTGTTTGGGCGGGAATTGGCGCGCTAGGTTGGTTTTGAATTTAGCGACCAATACCGGCATGCCTTCTTTGCGACGGCGTTTATGGCCAATCGGATATTCAACGACGATTTCCTTTATTTTCTTGCCGTCGGTAAATTCCACGGTCAAGGCATTGGCGATTGAGCGTTTTTTCGGATCGTGATAATCCTTGGTGTAGTTGACGTCCTCGACGCAGACAATCTTATCGCGCAGCACATCAATACGCGGGTCTTTGGCAATCGCATCTTCATAATCGCTTGCAGTCAAGCGGCCAAAAATAATGGGCACAGCCACCATATATTGCACACAATGATCACGATCCGCTTCGTTATTGAGTGGGCCTTTTTTATCGATAATACGAATGCAGGCCTCGTGAGTGCGGATGGTGATTTTTTTGATGTCTTTGTCAGTCTTGCCCAATTTTTTCAATTCGGCGTTTATCGTCATCGCGGCCTCCACTGCGGTCTGCGAATGGAATTCTGCGGGGAACGAAATTTTAAACAGCACTTGCTCCATCACATACGAGCCATAGGGACGCTGAAACTTGAATGCATTGCCTTTAAACAGTACATCGTAAAAACCCCAGGTTTTCGCCGACAACACGCCCGGATAGCCCATTTCGCCAGTTTTGGCGATAAGCGCCAAACGCACAGCGCGCGAGGTTGCATCACCTGCCGCCCACGATTTGCGCGAGCCGGTGTTGGGCGAATGGCGATAGGTGCGCAGCGATTGTCCATCCACCCAAGCGAGCGACACCGCGTTCAAAATTTCATCGCGCGTTAAACCCATCATTTGAGCAACCACCGCCGTGGATGCCACTTTCACGAGAACAACGTGATCCAAGCCTACTTTATTGAACGAATTTTCCAGCGCGATACAACCCTGAATTTCGTGCGCTTTAATCATGCCGGTCAGTACATCCTGGACGGTAAGCGGTTTTTTGCCTGCCGCCACCGCGGTGCGTGAAAGCCAATCCGCGGTCGCCAAAATGCCGCCTAAATTATCCGAAGGATGACCCCATTCTGCGGCCAGCCAAGTGTCATTGAAATCGAGCCAGCGGATCATGGTGCCGATGTTAAACGCGGCCTGAATCGGGTCCATCTGAAATTGTGTGCCGGGTACCTTTGCGCCGTTTGGCACGACTGTGCCTTGCACCACCGGGCCCAGCAATTTTGTACATGCGGGATATTCCAGCGCCTCAAATCCGCAGCCCAGTGTGTCCATCAAACAATAGCGCGCCGTTTCGTAGGCCTCTTTGGATTTGATGGTGTATTTGGTGACGTAATCGACGATATCGACGAGAACTTTATCGGGTTTTGGGCGGACGTTAGAAATGTGGGCTGACATGGTGAATAGTCTCTTTGCAGTGAAATAAAATGAAATAAATTTGCTGAAAGTTTTGCGGGATTTACGTGTTGCGACTTAAATCAAATTCCTGTTTTTAAAATATTTTCCGCCCGCTCGCGATATTGCTTGGCCGCATTGCGGTCTTTGATACCTTCAAATAGTTCCGACTGAAACTGATTCAATAGCCCAGCCAATTCATCTTCATTATTTGCGCGCGCAATTTTTGAAATGAAAAAAGTACCCTTCAGGCCGAGCACTTTTTGAGCAGTAGTGTTCATGAATGTCTGCGCTTGAATAAAGCGAGCGGAGTGAGCTGGTTTTGATTCTGCATCATTGGCTTTCGAGTTCGCCGCAGTTGCAATAGTGGCCGCACCTGCTAAAGGAACTGCTTCTAGTTCGTCAGAAAGTAATTCGCTGATGATGGTAGTGGTGGTTGGACCGGTAGTTTGAAATAATTTGCCATTTGGCGTTAGGGTTGGCTTTGGTGCAAGCGCAGACCATGTTGTGGGATCGGGGAGCAGTGCCTCCAGTGGCCCACCGGTACGCGTGATTAAATCCAGCTGCGTCAAGGTTTCAAACAAAACCGAGATGTCTTGCCCCGGCTTGAAAAACTGCATCAGCTCACCTGCGCTGCGTTCGCCGTCCACAATAATCAACAGGCGCCGCGTCATCGCATCCAGATGCAGATTTCGCGTGGCAATTTCTTGTGCGCCTTCTGCTGTTTTCGAATACACCTCTTGCAGATCCATATTCCTTCAAGCGCCCTTTTGATGAAGCCACTTGTCCAAAATTTCAGCGTCAAATGCCAGAAGGCGAATCCTACACCTTTGTTGCTGAAATGTGAGCATGCGGCTTGTTCAAAGCCAGTGTCTGAGTCACAAAAAAAATAGGGAAAAACGCGGGATTTAAGAAATTAAAATAGCGAAACGAAAAACACAGGTTTGTTCAGCTCTCAAGGCCGTAAGTCTCTTATTTACGATCCTTTAACGGCACAAACGTCAAATTATCGGGCCCCGTGTAGTTAGCGCTCGGGCGAATTATTTTGCCATCGATACGCTGCTCGATCACGTGCGCTGCCCAGCCGGAGGTGCGGCTGATAATAAACAGCGGGGTAAACATGGCGGTGGGCACGCCCATCATGTGATAGCTGACTGCGCTAAACCAATCCAGATTAGGGAACATTTTTTTCTCGCGCTGCATCACGGTTTCGAGTCGGTCGGCAATTGAAAACAATTTCATGTTGTGCGCCTGCGTCGATAATCTATTTGCCACTTCTTTAATTACCACATTGCGCGGATCAGATAGCGTATAGACCGGGTGGCCAAAACCAATGACGACTTGTTTGTCAGCCACGCGTTTGACGGTATCAGCTTCAGCTTCATCGGCATCGTTGTAACGCGATTGAATTTCAAACGCGGCCTCGTTCGCACCGCCGTGTTTGGGGCCGCGCAAGGCGCCGATCGCGCCGGTAATGGCCGAATACATATCGGAGCCAGTGCCCGCAATGACGCGCGCGGCGAATGTTGACGCATTAAATTCATGTTCTGCATATAGCACGAGGGAGGTGTGCATCGCCCGCACCCATTCGTCTGACGGCGCAACACCGTGCAGCAAATGCAGAAAATGGCCGCCGATAGAATCATCATCGGTTTCAACATCAATACGTTTACCGTTCACGGCAAAGTGATACCAATACAGCAACATCGAGCCAAATGACGCCATCATCCGGTCAGCAATATCGCGTGCACCTTGAATATTGTGATTATCCTTTTCTGGCAGCGTGCAGCCAAGCGCCGAGCAGCCAGTGCGCAATACATCCATCGGGTGCGCCGAGGCAGGAAGTGATTCCAATACATCTCGTACGGCAAACGGAATCCCGCGCATCGATTTCAGTTTTGTTTTGTACGCTGCCAATTCTGTCAGGTTGGGCAGCTTTTCGTGTACCAGCAAATAGGCAATTTCTTCGAACTCGCAAGCGTCGGCCACATCCAGAATATCGTAGCCACGGTAGTGCAGATCATTACCGGTGAGTCCTACCGTGCAGAGCGCTGTATTGCCTGCGGTAACGCCAGACAGTGCGACAGATTTTTTGGCTTTGGGTGCTGCTGGGACAATAGCTTCGCTCACAAAATTCTCCTTCGGTTCAAAAAAATAATTGCACTGCCATGCCTCTGAACACTAGCACTGGCGGGGTTCCTGGAGCAGCTTGTCACAAGAGGTGCATCAAGTTTGGCGTTTGGCGTGATGTTCGACTCTGGCCTGGTTAAATCAATCGCTGCATAAATTCCAGGCGATTTCCAAATGGGTCCCATGCGGATGCGCGGAGGTAGCCAGTGGGACCGTCGTCATGTCGAATGCGGCATTGCGCCGTTTCAATTTTTGCAAGCAATGAATTCAAATCGCTCACACAAAACGCAGGATGCGCATCGCCATCGGTGTTGAAATTTACCCGTTCGCCGAGATGAATATTCAGTCCCGCAACGGCAAGCCATGCGCCGGATTGCGAAAGTTCGGCGGGCTTGGGGATGCGCTTAAAACCCAGCACGTCAACATAAAAAGCAAGTGCATCCGGCACGTGTCCCGCCGGAATTGAAATTTGAATATGATCCAAGCCTGTAATCATTTCTTCTCCTTGCTACTAGCGAACAAGGCATCTAACTTTGCCTCGTAAGCGTGATAGCCCAGATAATCGTAGAGGTCTGCCCGGCTTTGCATTGTTGGCACAACATTCTTTTGCGTGCCTTCAGCTCTAAGAGTCTGATAGAAATTAAGTGCAGCGGCATTCATTGCTCGATAGGCGCCACAGCAATAAAGTGCGATATCAACATTAGCGCCACGTAGCTCATCGACCGTAAAAAACGGGGTAGAGCCGAACTCAGTGAGGTTTGCCAAAATGGGTACTTTCACGGCCGCACGAAATTGTTTGTACATCTCGAGCGTGGTCACCGCTTCTGGAAAAATCATATCGGCACCGGCCTCGACATAAGCGCAGGCGCGATCAATTGCGGCATTCAAACCCTCGGCGGCCAGCGCATCAGTACGTGCCATCAGCACAAAGCCCGCATCGGTCTTGGCATCCACCGCGGCTTTGATGCGATCCACCATTTCTGCGGTGGTGACGACCTCTTTGCCGGGCCGATGGCCGCAGCGTTTAGTACCCACCTGATCTTCCATGTGGACGGCAGCCACTCCGGCTTTAATGAAGCTGCGAATCGTGCGCGCGATGTTAAATGCGCCGCCCCAGCCGGTGTCGATATCGACCATAAGCGGAATGTTCGTCACGTCCGTAATACGCCGTGCATCGATCAATACATCTTCCATCGTGCTGATCCCCAAATCAGGCATGCCCAGTGAATTGGCGGCGACGCCGCCGCCGGATAAATACAGCGCTTTATAGCCAGTGCGCTCGGCCATGCGGGCCGCATAAGCGTTTATTGCACCGACGATCTGGAGTGGGGATTCATCTGCGACTGCTTGGCGGAATTTTTTGCCAGGGGATTCGATCATGTAAATTTCCGATTGCCGTTAAACTCGATGATTATTGAAACACTAGGACGCACGCCGGTTCTGGAGCGATATAAGCTCAAAAAGCACGCCCGTGGCGGTGTTTGAAATATAAATTATGCAAAAAACGCCTTGATTGCGCCATCCGATATTTTAACTTGCGTCACCTTCGCCTTTTGCAATAATTCCCAAAAATAGCGATACGTGGCTCGGTCATGCAGCTCGCCCTTGTACTGAATCGGGCCCCAGTCTACGGCTTGCGCGGCGAGCAGAATGTTGGCGGCATCGTCAACCTCGGACAAGTCTGGCTGCATAGCCTGCACAATCGCGGGAATTTGCGCGGGGTAGATAGACCACATGCGCAAAAATCCGAACTCATTGCGGGCGCGGCTGGCGTCAGCCAACACCACCTCGGCGTTTTTCAAATCGAGGCAGACATTGTGGCAAGGCACGATCCCGTTTGCGAGTGCAGCCGCGACAACTTCAGCTTTTGCACGCACCAGCAATTTGTGCTCAAACTGACCCGGCGAGCGCATGGCGGAAGCGGGAATCGCGCCGTGATGGCCGGATACAAAATCCATCAAGCCAAAATCAAGCACCTCGATATTCGGTAATTGCGCAATGCGCTGAATGTCGCGCAACGCGCCGTGGGTTTCGACCAGAATATGTACGGGAACTTCGCGGCCAATGTTCGCTTTTAGTCCGACCACATGAATATGCGCGATCATCGCTTCAGCTTCTTCAAACTTGGTGCATTTCGGGATCGTAATGTAGCGCAATAGTTTGCCTGCGCCTGCAACCAAAATATCGATGTCGGCTTTCCAGTGCGGATGCGAAAAATCATGAATCCGCGCACCCGCCATTTTGTATTTGTTGGCGGGGCTGTTTAACATGCGCACAATCATTTCGGCATGCGCCTGCTCCTGCCCGGCTTGCGCGCCGTCCTCGCAATCACAGGTGATGTCGAATACCGGCCCTAATTTATCTTGCAGTTCGAGCGCTTTGCCGATCAGCTTTTCGCTGCCTGCAAAATGTTCACAAGTCGGAATAATCGGAAACGGCTTTTCGCCGGAAAATAGCGCGTCGTTGGGATGAACTGTTGACATGATTTTGGCCTGGAAATTTAAATTTTGCGGGGCATCAGTACGGTTAGATCAAGCGATAAAATGAGCGATGAGCTTTTCTGCTCAGACGACATATTTGCAAACTCGGCGGCGTTGGGATCAATATTTTTGTAGCTATCAAGTTGAACGCGCAGCGCACCGAGGTTGTTGTTCAGCGGCCATTTCATCGTGGGCGTTGACACCGCGTACAAAGTGTCCCCGGCAAATGTCGGATTGGTGTGCGAGCCTGCGTTGATCGCGGCAATCGTCAGCGCGTTTTCCAGGCCATCAAAAGCGAGCGCACGGCAAATTGATATAACTTGCCCGCCATAAACCAGACGCTGGCCAAAGCGACTGTCCTTCATGTGATGCAAATCAAAGTGAACGTGTGCGTTGTTTTGATAAAGTTTGGTTGCCAATGTGTGATCGGTTTCATCGAGGGTCATGCCACTAGGATGCTTGATCGGCACATTCAGCGCAATATGGTCCCAGAATTGGTTGCTGCCGGTGGCGGCTGAAACCGCGTGATTGGATTGATGCACAAATGCGGTATGAAGGTTTTCGGGCGCGACAAAACGATCAAATTCTGGAACCGGCGATGCTCCAGCAGTTTCGTCAGCGCTCGTGTTTGCGATTGAGTTTGCGTTGGAGGCATCTGCCCTAAGAAGTGCCCGATGAATCATCACCCAGCGTACCCATGTCAACACCATCTCTCCGCGCTGGTTAAAGCACATTGAGCGCACATAAACCACGCCGGTTTTGCCGCTGCTATTGGCTTTTAGCCCAATGACTTCGGTTTCTGCGCGCAGCGTATCGCCAACAAAAACAGGCTGCACAAAGCGACATTCTGCGTAGCCCAGATTGGCAACAGCGTTGTACGAAATGTCCGCAACCGTCTTGCCAAACGCGATATGAAAAACCAATAGGTCGTCTATCGGCGCGGATGAATAGCCGAGTGATTGCGCAAACGGCTCGCCGCAATGAAGTGGATTTCGCGAACCTGCGAGCGCTTGATACAAAGATACATCACCTGCCGTGATGGTGCGCGGCACGGCATGGGCAAATTTCTGCCCAAGCGCGTAATCCTCAAAAAAATAGCCGGATGCGGGTCTCATGATTGGCAAGGCCGAGCGGGCTGGCATGGCTCGTCCGGATGGCACACCAGCAGGCGCCTAGATGCACGCGTGTATGCACGCGAATAATCACGCAAATTCAAGCGGATTCCAATTCCTTAATCATCTCCGCCAGCGCTAGCATGCGTTTCGCACCGCTGACATGATGCCGCTCGACCAGACGGCCATTGAGCATGATGGTGCCACGGCCTTCGCGATGTGCCTGGTCGATGGCTTCGATGACTTCGTGCGCGTAGCTGATATCGGTTGATTTTGGGGTGAACGCATCGTTGCAATAGGCGAGCTGGTTCGGATGTACTAATGATTTTCCGTCAAAGCCCAAATCGCGTGTTAAGCGGCATGCCATCTCGAATGAATGCATGTCTTTTATGTCAATACTGATGCCGTCGACCACCGCGCGCTGATAGGCACGACCTGCCAACAGCACGTGCGAAAGTGAATATTGCAGCGGAATGCGGTCTGGCGTTTTGCGGCCGTGAAGCTGGGTGATGAGATCGCTGGTGGCCATGATAAGGCAAGCGATGCGGTTTGATGCCGCCGCTATTTCTTCGGCCCTCAGCACCGCAATCGGGCTTTCGATCATGACCATGATCGGCATGTCGCCACCGCCTGCCGAGTCAAGTACGTCAAGCGCGTCGTGAACGTCTTCTTTCGATTCGATATTGGGAAACAGCACGGCATCTGCGCCAATATTGGCAACTGCCTTAACGTCCTCAATGCCCCATTCTGAATCAAGATCATTTACCCGCACCACGCGCTCGCGACGACCGTAGCCGCCTGACAGTACCGCTTCGACGACCTGCTTTCTCGACATTTCCTTGTTGTCTACCAGCACCGAATCACCCAGATCAAAGATCACAGAATCGACTCGCAGGGTGCGCGCTTTGTTTAAAAAACGCTGAAAACAGCCGGGGACGTACAACATCGAGCGGCGAGGGCGGAGGAAGGGAGTCATGGCTGAGCTAAAAACCTTTGCGCTATTTATGGATCTATAAAAGTTTAGTAACTTCCAAAAAAAATAAGTGTACGTTGCGGTGCAGCATAAAGTCAACAACACTTATATCTTATATAAGACATAGGATATCATTGGTTTTTGATTGTGCTGTGCTAGCATCGGTTTGAATTTACCCTTTCGTTAACGGTTTTTTTGTTTCCCGGTTCCTCTTTCTGTCCTTGTTCCTGTCTATGTTGTTGCTCCTTTTTGGGCTTCCTTCAGCTCCTTACTTATACTTTTGAAGCAAAAACGCCATGGCCGCAACGGTAGACACCAGCATCTCAGCCGAATCCGCTCAATCATTGTCAGGTCCGTCAAGTCCGGGGCCCAGCTTTCGACCGCTTTATGACCAAATCAAAATCCTGCTGACGCAGAGTCTGGTAGCGGGCGAATGGAAACCCGGCGAAGCGATTCCGTCTGAAATGGAGCTGGCAGCCCGTTTCCGCGTCAGTCAAGGGACGGTGCGCAAAGCCATTGATGCGCTGGCGGCTGAAAATATTCTGATCCGCCGTCAGGGCAAGGGCACCTATGTCGCCACGCATACGGAACCAAACCACCAATATCGTTTTCTGCGCATCACCCCTATTGCAGGCGAGATGGTGTATCCCACCAGCATTTTTCTGGACGTGAAACGTGGCAAAGCCAGCGCTGAAATCGCGCGCGGCCTCGATCTCAAGCCCGGCTCGCCAGTGACGTCAATTCACCGTGTTTTGCTGTTTTCAGGCAAGCCGGTTGTGCTTGACGAGGTCGTGGTGCCATCCGCAAAATTTCCGTTGCTTAGCTTGGAAAAGCTCGAAGGCTCTGGCGACGGAAAAAAAGGTTCGCTCTACAGTTTTTTTGAGACTGCTTATGGTTTTCGAATGATCCGCGCAGAAGAACGCATTCGAGCTGTCGCTGCCGATGCTTTTACTGCAAAAACGTTGCGTGTTGCCAAAGGTACGCCGCTGCTTTGTGTCGATCGTATTGCGTTTACGTATGGCGACAAGCCGGTGGAGTGGCGTCGAGGGTTATGCTTGACCGAAAATTATTCCTATTACAATGAACTCGCCTGAAACAATTTTTTATATGAACGATGTGTCTGAGCTTTCCGCGACAGTCCCCACTAAAATTTCTGGAACACCCGCTGCATTGGAAATAAAGGGTTTGGTCAAACATTTTGGCGGCAAGTATGCCGTTGATAATCTAGATCTCACCATTCCGCAAGGGGAATTCCATGCGCTGCTTGGCCCGAATGGCGCGGGCAAGACAACCACTTTGCGCATCGTCGCGGGACTATTGAAAGCGGACGCGGGCAGCGCTGCAATTCTTGGGCATGATATCGCTTCCGATGCGATTGCAGCAAAACGACTTCTCGCATTTTTGCCGGACGATCCTTTGCTTTACGGCAAGCTAAAGCCTTTGGAATATCTTGAATTCGTGGCCGGGCTGTGGAGTGTTGATGGCGACGCCGCCGCGTCACGCGCAGAAGAGTTACTGAAATGGCTCGATTTGTGGAACAACACGAATGAATTGATTGAAGGTTTCTCGCGCGGCATGCGGCAAAAACTAGCACTGGCGGGCGCATTGATCCACGATCCAAAAGTGTTGATTCTGGACGAGCCGCTGACGGGCCTCGATGCGGCCGCCGCACGGCAGGTCAAGGATCTGTTGATTGAGCGCGTTAAAAAAGGCAATACGATTGTGCTCACGACGCATATCCTTGAAATGGCCGAGCGCCTCGCGGAGCGCATCAGCATCATCCAGAAAGGTAAGATTATCGCGCAGGGTACGCTGGACGAATTGCGCGCTTTGGCCTCGTCTCAATCTCCCGATTTTACGCAAGAGGGTTCAAATACCGGTGCCGCGCGGGACGCCACATTGGAAGATGTATTCCTCGGTCTGACCTCCAGCGCAACATGATGCCAACCTTGAAAGTTGCCAGTTGGCCGTGGCTGTTGCGGCACGAGGTACGCCTGCAATGGCGAGGTATTGGTGGCGCGCGCCTATGGCTGGTAGGGGCCTTCGGCGGCTTGCTATGGCTGGCCGCGCACGCTGCCGCGTGGGGCCTGTTGCGCGGGTTGGACATGGTTTCACTACCGTCTGTGGCTATCATTCTGTTTGGCGCAGGCACGTGGCTCGTCATTACCCTGATGTTTTCGCAGGCCATCATTTTGTCTGTATCGGCACTATTTGATCGCGGTGATCTCGATCTGCTTCTGTCCTCGCCCGTATCGCCGCGCACGGTGTTCACGATTCGCGGGCTGGGCATTGCAGTAAGTTGTATCACCATTTATTTCCTGATGGTCACACCGTTTGCACATATTGGTGCTTTTACCGGACATGCAAAATTGCTCGCGATTTATCCGGCGATGATTTCTATTGGCTTGTTGGTGGCTTCGCTGGGAATGCTGCTCACCCTCACACTGGTGCGGCTGATTGGCGCGCGTCGCGCTCGGGTGGCGGCGCAGCTGATCGGTGCGCTGGTCGGGGCGGCAATTTTTTTAATGAGCCAGATACAAAATATGCTGGGGCACCAGACGCGCGATCACATCATGGCAGCCATGAAGCACGCCGCTGAACCCGGCGGCGTGCTGGCGGCGGATAGTTTTATCTGGTTCCCTTTCCGCGCATTTCTCGGCGATCCGATTCCATTGTTGAGCGTCATGGTGCTGGGCGTGGGGGGATTTTTTCTTGTCACGCATCTCACCTATAAACGATTTCTATCGGGCACCCAGGAATCGGTGACCGGCAGTGCCAATCGTCTGGCCGCGCCACCAGCCGCAATTGCGTTGCATTTTCAACGTGGGCGCGCCGGCTTTGCGCGATCGGTGCTGGTGAAAGAGTGGCGCTTGATCTGGCGCGATCCTCAATTGATCGCACAAACATTTCTGCAAATGCTGTATTTGCTACCCTTGGTATTTTTGGTATTTCGGAATTCCGATGCGGTGGGATATGTGCTGCCCGGTGCGATTTTGCTCGCCTCCACTTTGGCCGGCAGCCTCGCCTGGATAACCGTAGCTGCCGAGGAAGCACCAGAATTGATCGGTTGCGCCCCGGTCAGTCTTTTGCGCATTCGCTGGTTAAAAGTGCTCGCTGCGCTGATTCCTGTCTGGCTGTTCGTGTCGCCGATATTAATTTTTCTGCTGACAAAAAATATCTATTGGGCGGCGATATTTTTGTTCTGTCTGGCAGGCAGTACCACCAGTGCAGGCGTGATTCAAATCTGGTATCCGCGTACTGGTGATCGCAAAAATATGAAAAAACGCGGGCAGGGCAGCATGCTGATTAATCTGGTCGAAGGCTTCAGCGCGTTCGGCTGGTCGGGCGCCGCTTACGCGCTCATGCAGTGGCCATCACCGTGGGCTTGGCTGGCGCTGGTCGCACTGTTGTTCGCACTACTGGGGCCTGCTGGTGCCTGGTTGCTGGGTAAGTCGCGACGGAGTGAAATGATGGTAACTTGATAATGATCCGATTTATCCGCTCGTGTTCGCGATTTGTTTGGCAAAGGACACGCGCTCGGCGGACCTGACGATGGTGTTGTGTCCGCAAAACGGGATCGTAAGAATATGAAAAAGTGCGGCCAAAGCAATTCCTTGATTAATATTTCAGAAGGGATCACCGGAGGGCTTCTGAGGGAATCGTATCGTAAGCTAGGGGTGTTGGCTTAGACTTTTTGCAATTTGTTATTTACCAACAAGCTGCCGATATGTATCCAACAGCCCCAAGTAAAACAAACGATGCGCTTTCACAATGCCTGCTTTAGTGCTGAGAAAATGCATTTTTACGCCGTCATAGGCGATGACAACAACTTTGTCGCGGAACAGCGCCTTGTCGAATTTACCGTCTAGCAATGCTGTGAACGGCACAGCATCCGGCAGATCCACCGACGTGATTTTTAGTGCCAATTGGTTGTCCTCCGTGAGTGCAACTGACTGGCCACCCAATATCAATCGCACGCCACTCTCGATTTTGGCGCGCTCTCCTGTCGCCAATTCCAGCGCAGCTAAGGTAAGCGATTTGACGGGCTTATCCTGATAGCTCTCGATCATCGGCACGCGGTCGGGCGAATCAATATCGACAAAGCCGATGTCATATGCCGCTGCCGCAAACGGGGCGAGTGGTATCCAGCCACTGGTTCCGGTCAACGATGTATTGAAATTTCCCGCGACCACATCCTTAAAGAACCTTGCTGGGAGCGGGTTTCCCGCAAACTCGGCCTCGTCAATCCGCGCTTGCAGCAGGGTTTTAATGCTGCCGATGGCATCGGCCAAGGCTTTGTCGGCATCAGCCGATTTGCCGGGCTGGTCGTAGAAAAATTTCAACACCACACCGCGAGCGCCGGCATCTTTGAGCTGCGTGACGGCTTTCGCCACTAATGCGCGATCAACCGGAAATCCGCCAAGCTGTCTTTCGCTAGCGGCGTCGATGAGGACTAATTCAAACGGAAAGGAAAGGGCCGTTCTCGCAAAAGCGCTTGTGCAAGCCATTCCACAAACGATCACCATCAGCGCGGATAAAAATAAGCGACAGTGTTTTGCGTTCATGCCTGACATTGTTGTTAATACCTTGTATTGACCAGGCTAGTAGCTGCCAATTGGATTACGCATAGTACCAATTCCTTCGATTGTTGTTTCCATTAAATCACCGGGCTTCATCCACTCTGGTGGAGTGCGGGCAAAACCAACGCCTTCGGGCGTTCCCGTCGAAATAATATCACCCGCTTCCAACGTCATGCCCTCTGATAAATCGTGAATCAATCGCGGGATATTAAAATATAGATGCCTGGTGTTGGATTGTTGCTTCACCACCCCAGAAACGCTACATTCAATATTCAAATTCGTGGGATCAATTTCATCAACCGTCACAATGCACGGCCCCATCGGGCAGGTGCCGTCCAGACTCTTGCCCTTCATCCACTGCCCGCCATGTCGTCGCTGCACATCGCGCCACGTCACATCGTTGACGATGGTGTAGCCGAAAATATGTTGCATCGCATTGGCTTCCGCGATGTTTTTTCCGTCAGTACCAATGATGACGCCTAGTTCAACCTCCCAGTCGAGCTGTGTCGAGAGGGTCGAATCAAACGGAATCACGTCATAGGGGCCATTCACGGAAGTCGGTGTTTTAGAAAAAAACACCGGATACTGGGGCAGCTCGCGGTCATCCTTGAGCATATTGCCGCCTTCCTGAAAATGATCGAGGTAATTCCAACCTACGCAGAATATATTTTTATTCGGCCGCGGGATCGGCGCTTTCAAGAGCGCTTTATTGAGCAAAATGGGGTCGGTTTTAGGCGCCGCCACGATCTCGCGCAGGAGCGCCATCGTGGGCTCGCCGCCGCGAATGATGTCAAGCATTGTGGCGACATGTGGCACGCTGCCACGCGCGCCAGTTTCAGCGACGATATCTAAAACTTGGTCCTTGCTGATGAGAATACCGGTCTTGAGTTCCGACGTGTTTAGCAGTTGGTAGGTGACAAGGCGCATGATGATTTCTTTTGCAGTATTAATGGGCCTTAAAGATACTTTTAGAAATTCTTAAAAGAAGCGTTAAGAACGCATTAAAGAGAGTGGATTAAAGATGCTTTAAGGGATGTTGGCCTGACCGCCACGGACTTTCAAAAAAGTGATTGATTGTCGCAGATTCAACGCTTGCCAGGTTATGGGGCTGCCAATGGGGCGAATGGTCTTTGTCAATCAGCAACGCGCGGATGCCTTCGATCACGTCGCCGTGTTCAAAAGTGCGCTTAACCAGATCCAGCTCCAGGCGAAAACATTGCGCGAGCGACATCGTAGCAGCCGTTTCAATCTGGCGCTTGGTAACTTCCAACATCGTTGGCGAACGTTTTTTAAGAGTGGCAATCGTGTTGATTGCCCAATCAGAAGAGTCAGTTTCCAACGAGGCGACAATCGCGGCCACATTTTTCTTGACCGCAAAATGCCGCTCAATAGATTCCCGCAGTGACGGCAGGATCGCAGCCTCAATCGGCGCACTTGAAAATTTTTTCACAATCTCGTTTATCGCGGGCACTGCGCCCAAATCCCATTCCACCAAACTATCCAAGGCGTAATCAAATTCAAATGCAGTCTCGGTTGAGATTTGGTGGCTGGCGAGGCCGGTATAAAGCGCATCCGCGGCTTTAATCAGCTGTCCTGTGAGCCCCAAATACAGCCCGATTGCGCCTGAACAGCGGGATAAAAAAAAACTTCCGCCTACGTCGGGGAATAAACCGATTGCCGTTTCCGGCATAGCCATTTTGGTGCGCCCGCCAACGATGCGAATTGGTGCGCCCTGTGCCACCCCCATGCCCCCGCCCATCACAATGCCATCAATCCAGGCGATGATCGGTTTTCCTGTGTTAACCAGGTAGCGATGGATTTTAAAATCGAGCTCATACTCCCGACGGAAAAATTCCTGCTCAGTACCGTCACCGCGTTTCGCTGCATCGTAAAGTGCGTGAATATCACCTCCCGCGCAAAATGCCTTCTCGCCCGCACCGCGAATGATAATCGCTTTAATATTGTCCTCCTGCGCCCAATCGTCCAGCCGCAACGATATTTCGTGAATCATGTCATGCGTGAGTGCATTGAGTGCCTGGGGGCGGTTGAGGGTGATGGTCGCGATGTGGTTTCGGACGTCGGTGAGGATGTGGTTTGAGCGCGTGGAATTTTGGTTTTGTTCTGACATTATTTTTCTGATGATAATTTACAGGGTCGGTCAATAAATAATGCGGTGTAAACGCGGGTCTCTTTTAATGACTAGGCGGCGTAGGCGGCCTTGCGGGCAACAGGGTTGGAGGAAGGGTCGCTTTTTGTTATGGCGAATGAGTCGAACGCCGCATTCCCACCTTAGTCCTTCCCTGCAGAAGAAGGCCAGAAACCGCATATTATTTTTTTGCCCGTAAGTATCTAGTAAAAAAATTTAAACCCTGATGGGGTTTCATAAAAAATACTAGCTGTTCTTCCAATTTGGTTTACGCTTTTCGAGAAATGCGCTTACGCCTTCACTCTGGTCTTCAAAATCAAAAAGATCCATAAATCGTTCGCGCTCCAGCGCCAGGCCTGCGCGGCGGGGGATGCCATTTCGCGAGTTGTGAATAAGTGATTTGCAGAATTCGACTGACTTTGGTGAGAGGCCTGCCACACGTTCCGCCATTGCTTTTGCGGCGTCGAGCGACTTGCCTTTTTCAACGACTTCTTCGACCAGGCCGATGCGTAACGCAGTTTCTGCGTTCACACGTTCGCCGGTGAGGATCATGCGTTTTGCCCAGCCTTCGCCCACCAAGGCGGGCAGGTTTTGCGTGCCGCAACCACCGGGTAGCAGGCCGACGCCCGCTTCCGGCAGTGCCATCTGCGCATGCGATTCGGCGATGCGCATGTCGCACGACAACGCGCATTCCATGCCACCGCCCATGGCGTAACCATTAACCGCGGCGATGGTGACAAAGCGCGCGTTCATCCATGCCTCGAACGCGTCGCCGAAGGCGCAAATGAAGGCGCGAGCGTTTGATTTGTCGGCCGCGTTTTCAATTTTGAAACGCTTTAAATCCGCGCCGGCCGAGAAAAATTTTTCGCCCGCGCCGGTAATCACCGCCGCGTAAATATTGCGATTTGCTTCCAGCTCACGCGTCAGCGCTTTAAATGCTCGCAATGATTCCGGTGTCCATGTGTTCGCGGGAGGATTGTCGATGGTGATGATGCAGGTGTGGTTTTCGATAACATGCTTAATCATTACGAGTCTTTTTTATATAGTTTGATGATGCTCGAAAAATCCAGGCCGCCGTTGCCGTTTCCCGAGTGCATTTGATATAGCTGCTGGGCGGCCGCGCCCAGCATGACGGGATGTTTCGCGGCTTTCGCAGCCTCGGTCACGAGCGTTAAATCTTTCAACATTAAATCGACGCCAAATCCGCCCGTGTAACCGCGCGAGGCCGGTGAATTTTCCAGTACGCCCGGATAAGGATTGTAGGTGTCCGAACTCCAGCACCGTCCGCTTGATGTATTCGCAATCCCCGCAAATACTTTCGGGTCCATCCCTAATGTTGCGGCGAGCGACATGCCTTCAGCGGTCGCGATCATCTCGATTGCGAGCATCATATTGTTGCAAATTTTCGCGACCTGACCATTGCCCGCGCCGCCGCAATGAACAATGTTTTTGCCCATGCATTCCAGTATCGGTTTTGCTTTTTCAAAGTCCGCTAAGTCCCCGCCCACCATGAAGGTCAGCGTGCCTGCTTCTGCGCCGCCGGTGCCACCTGAAACGGGCGCGTCAATCATGCAAAAACCTTTCGCCTTCGCGTCAAACGCCACGTCGCGCGCGGTGTGTGGATCTATTGTGGATGAATCAATCAGCAGCGTGCCTGCGGCGGCGCTGTCGAGTACGCCACCAACATAAACGCTTCTCACATGCGGTGAAGAGGGCAACATCGTGATGACGGCATCGACGCCTTCTGCACATTTGCCCGCAGAGGTGGCATGTTCCGCGCCCAAGTCGGTGAGCTTCTTGATCGCGTCGGGCACCATGTCGAAAACTTTGAGCGTATGGCCGTGCTGCAATAAATTCCGCGCCATCGGTCCACCCATGTGGCCGAGGCCTATGAATCCAATTTTCATATGATCCCTAGTGAAGGCTACGCGCTTAAACGAAAACTCATGTAGGCGGCAATAACTCTTGCCAAGATAATTAAATCTACAAAGATACTAAAAATCCAATAACTCCATTCTGAAACTATGTTCCCGCGTCTTTGGCTTCGCCACTCTTTTTTCTTACGTGCTCAAAATCCGCGAGAGAAAAAATATAGGATACCGACTGCCGCGGCCCACAACAGCCCGATTCCCGTCAGCGCGGCTGATATTGGGTCCAAGGGACAAAATCACTTCAATGAAATTGTCGTATTCACACCTGTATTCACCGACGAATCATCAAACCACCGCTCTGTGACGGTTTTTGTCTGTGTGTAAAACTGGATGACCTGCTTGCCATAGGGGCCCAAATCGCCGAGCTTTGAGCCGCGTGAACCGGTGAAGCTGAAATACGGGACGGGCACGGGAACGGGCACGTTAATGCCGACTTGACCGACATCGATTTCGTTTTGAAATTTACGTGCCACCGCGCCTGACTGGGTGAAGATGCCGGTGCCGTTGCCGTAGGGGTTCGCGTTAACCAGCGCGATGGCGTCATCCAGCGTGTCCACATTCACGAGTACCAGCACCGGCCCAAAAATTTCCTCGTCATAAATTCGCATACCCGGCTTCACGTCCGAGAAAATGGTCGGCGCGATGAAATTACCCTTCTCGTAACCCGCAATGATAGGATTGCGGCCATCCAACTCCAGCTTTGCCCCTTCGGCAACACCTTGCGCGATGAAGCCCTCAATGCGCGATCTGGCGGCTTTGGAAATCACCGGCCCGACATCGGTTCCGGCAACGATACCGGCATTCACTTTTAGCGTTTTAGCTTTGGCAACAATATCGGGTATCCACTTGTTTGCCTCACCCACCATCACCACCACTGAAGTCGCCATACAGCGCTGTCCCGCTGCGCCAAAACCCGCGCCCACGAGCGCGTTTAGCGAGTGGTCTTTATTTGCATCGGGCATCACCACCGCATGATTTTTAGCGCCCATCATGCACTGCGCGCGCTTGCCGTGATTGCTCGCGAGTTTGTACACATGCTCACCCACATGGCAGGAGCCGACAAACGACACGGCCTGAATTGTCGGATGGGTGCACAGCGCGTCCACAGCCTCTTTGCCGCCATGAATCACGTTTAAAACACCGGCGGGCACACCTGCTTCCATCGCCAGTTCAGCAAGCAGCATCGTGGTCATTGGATCTTGTTCGGATGGCTTGAGTACAAACGTATTGCCGGTGACAATCGCCATCGGGAACATCCACAGTGGAATCATGGCCGGGAAATTAAACGGCGTAATGCCTGCGCACACACCAATCGGCTGGCGAATAAAATAGGTGTCGATCCCGTTGGCCACGTTCTCTGCGATTTCGCCCAGCGACAACGTGCCAATCGAACAGGCGTGTTCGACCACTTCGAGGCCGCGAAACACGTCCCCCTCTGCATCCGGCAAAGTCTTGCCCTGCTCGGCAGTTAAGCAGGCTGCAAGTTTTTTCATGTCACGGCGAATGAGTTCTTGCAGCTTCAACATAATTCGCGCCCGCGCGCCGATCGGCGTGTTTTTCCAGGTTTTAAAAGCGTCCGCTGCCGTGGAAATGGCAAGGTTTATTTCGTCTGCTGTTGCAAACGGCACACGCGCCAACACCTCCTGCGTGGCCGGGTTGACGATATCTTTCCAAACCTTGGTTTTTGATTCGATCAACTTGCCGTTAATCAACAGCTTCACGGTTTGGGCGGCGGTGGAGGTGGTGGAAGAGGTGGAGGATGGTTCGAGTACGGCTGACATGGCTGATCTCCTATTAATGTAGCGATTTAAAAGATTATTTTGTCAATTTTAGGCCGAATCCATCTTGCCTGCAGGCTCGTAACTTCGTTTGCGTGAATAAACGCTCGTTACTTTGGGTTACAAATTGAATTCGCAACGTGGCGAAATTTCCAGTGGCGAGACGTCAACCAGATGAAAATGCGCAGCGTTTAGCGCGTGTAGGTTACTAACAAGGAGGCAGCATGAATAAGCGTCTTTCAGGTGTTTTTACCGCCATGTCAGCTGTGGGGTTACTGTCAGCGGGTGTATCTCTCGCTGCGAACGCCAATCAATATGGCTCAAATGTGCAGTATGACAATGCACAAGTTATCTCATCCACCCCTGTTTATGACCGGGTGTCTGTGCCGCGTCGCGAATGCTACAACGAACAAGTGACAGCCTATGATGAACGCAGCCGTGACCGCGTGGTTTATGATGATCAGTATCGCTACGGTGACAATTACCGAGACTACAATCGCGCAGGTGGCGGTGGAATAGGCCCCGGTACCATTTTAGGTGCGGTTCTCGGTGGCGCGATTGGTCACCAATTTGGTAATAGCAGCGGTGGTCGTGATCGCGGGACCGCAGCAGGTGCCATCATTGGTGGTCTGATTGGTAACAATGCAGAAAACAATAGCTACCGTCGGGCTTCATCGCCGCGTGAATATGCCGAATTTGAACGCGTTCCTTTCACGCGCGATGTTCAGCGTTGTCAAACAGTTGCCGATTATCGTGATGAGATTCGTGGCTACGACGTGCGTTACTTCTATCAAGGCCGCGAGTACAACACCAGGATGAATTACGATCCAGGCTCAACGCTGCAAGTGGAAGTCGGCGTGCGTCCTACCTATCGCCAGCCCACTCCTACTTATTCACGTTCGTATTAGGCTGGAACAAGTAAATAAAAACAGCTGCATAGAAATATGCAGCTGTTTTTTCGTGCGTGAGGTTAAAAATGAAACCCGCACCCAGCTTGCCGTTTGGGGCGTTTGCTCGTAAAGCTTGTTTAATGTCGGTGTTTCTTCGACCGAGGCATATATGAACAGTGCCATCCCGACACTCTGTTGCGAGGGAAATGTTGTTAGGTTTCTCATTTGCATTAAAAAAAGCTGATTCCTCGCAGTAGAATCTTCGGAGGAAAGCTTTGGGCAGGTAAAGTGCGATGAATTAGTGGAACACGAACCCGCGCGAACTATTACTCCTCAAACGCAAACAGAACCGCATCTGCCGGCACCATATCGCCGACCCTGAAGGCTACACGTTCGACCACGCCGTCTCTCGGGCTGACAATGGTGTGCTCCATTTTCATTGCTTCCATAATGATGAGGGCCTGCCCCTTTTTTATCTTGTCGCCAGCATCTGCCATTACTTTTACGACGCGACCCGGCATCATCGCAGTCAAGCGGCCGTCGTTGGTGTCATCACTGGTCTCAAAGTAAAAAGGATCCACTAATCGCAAGCGGTGACGAGTGCACGAGAGCAGCACGGAAAATTGCTCCTGATGTGCCAGCACTTTGAGGTGATGAACGACGCCATTTGCGGTGAAGTGAATTACATCGCCTTCAACAGAGTTGCGGGTGACATTGAATTCGCTGTTTCGAATATCGAACTTGATATTGAGCTTATGGCCTAGCGGCGAGCATTTGATATGGACCATTTCGATGGTCGCATCTGTGGGCTGGTTATTTCCTGCACTGCTTGCCGTATGAAACTCCAGCGTGCGCGTTGCGCCGCGATTCAGCCACCATCCCGTTTTGCTGTCCCACACACCGCTGCCCGCTGATTTTTGCTCGCGCGCGAGCTCAAATAACGATGCGGCAATTAACGCCTCCGCAGGGCAGGCCGTCTCATCGGCTATCAACTTTTCGCGATGACGCGCAATGAAGCCGGTATCGGTTTCGCCATCAATAAACGCCTGGTGTCTGACCAACTGCTGCAGAAAGCCGAGATTAGTTTTAACGCCAATGACATCGGTTTCAGCCAGCGCAATTTGCATGCGGCGAATTGCCTCGTTCCGGTCGCCACCCCAAGTGATGAGTTTGGCAATCATCGGGTCGTAGTAGATGCTAATTTCGTCGTTCGCAGATTTGCCAATCCCGACGCCGGTATCGAGGCGAATATCGCCTTCAAGATCCAGTGTTGGGGTGGCGAAAACATGCATTGTTCCCGTTTCAGGCAGAAAATTATTGGCCGGGTTTTCAGCGCATATTCGCACCTCGATCGCGTGGCCGCCTGTGATAATTTCTTTCTGTTTCAGTGGCAATGGCTCACCTGCCGCTACCCGCAGCTGCCATTCCACCAAATCTTCGCCGGTAATCATTTCTGTAATCGGATGCTCTACTTGCAGGCGCGTGTTCATTTCCATGAAGAAAAATTCACGATCCTCACCGGCGATAAATTCAATCGTTCCTGCGCCGCGGTAGGCGATGGCGCGTGCGGCAGCCACGGCCGCATCGCCCATTTTCTTCCGCATATTTTCATCAGTAGATAGGTACGGCGAGGGCGTTTCTTCGAGGACCTTTTGATGACGGCGCTGAATTGAACACTCGCGTTCATACAGGTGAACATAGTTGCCATGGGTGTCGCCAAATACCTGGAATTCAATGTGATGGGGGCCCAGCACGAAGCGCTCAATCAGCACATCATCATTGCCAAACGCGCTTTTGGCTTCACGGCGTGCGGCCTCCAGCTGCGAAATAAATTCTTCGGAATTTTCAACCAGCCGCATCCCTTTGCCGCCACCGCCTGCCACCGCTTTTATCAGCAGCGGATAACCGACAATATCGGCTTGCTTCGCCAGAAAAGCGGCGTCTTGATTTTCGCCATGATAGCCCGGCACCACGGGCACTTTGGCGGTTTGCATCAGCGCCTTGGCGGCACTTTTTGAGCCCATTTTTTCAATAGCCTCAACGGTAGGGCCGATAAAAACTATTCCTGCGGCTTCACAGGCGCGGGCAAATTTTGCGTTCTCCGACAAAAATCCATAACCCGGATGAATTGCCTCGGCACCAGATTTTATGGCGACGTCGATGATTGTTTCGCCTTTAAGATATGAATCCACAGGGCGCGGGCCGCCGATCAGGTAAGCTTCATCGGCCTGCTTCACATGCTGCGCGTTTGCGTCAGCTGTTGAGAAAACGGCGACTGTGCGAATCCCCATGCGCTTGCAGGTGCGAATAACACGGCAGGCGATTTCGCCGCGGTTAGCAATCAGAATTTTATTAAACATTTATATTTTCTACCTTAGTGTCGCTTGGGCATTAATTGAATGTTGACGAGATGTAAGCAATTCAGCAAACGGCTAGGCGGAAATCTATGCAAGCAGCTTTTCTGGCTTTTCGGCCTCCTACGTTGTCTTGCCGGACCAGACGGGCGCACGCTTTTCAAGAAACGCGGCTAGACCCTCGCGACCCTCCGAACTAGCGCGAACTCGAGCAATACGCTGCGCGGTTTCCGCCACCAGATCATCATCCAGAGGGCGATTAGCGACGGCTGCGATTAATGACTTGCACTCCGCCTGTGCGTTTGGCCCCGCAACCAAAAGTGCTGCGCACAGTTCGCCAATCGCTGTATCCATTTCAGCGTCGGTAGACACAACTTCGTGCAATAAGCCTAAGCGGTGTGCCTCATGGGCATCAAATTTCTCGGCGGTCAAAAAATAACGGTGCGACGCGCGCTCGCCAATTGCGGCCATGACATAAGGTGAGATGACCGCAGGAATGAGGCCCAGCTTCACCTCAGAAAGCGAAAATGCCGCAGCCCGTGTGCCGACCGCGATATCGCAGCACGCAATCAAGCCCACACCGCCGCCATAAGCCGCACCTTGCACGCGCGCGATCGTCGGTTTTTTCAAGCCGTATAGCGTCTTCATCAGTGTGCCCAGGCCCATGGCATCACGAAAATTTTCGTCTGGTGAATAGCCCGCAATACGCTTCATCCAATTGAGATCGGCACCTGCCGAGAACGATTTACCTGCTCCCGCAATAACGACAATGCGCACTTCAACTGCTTCCTCCATTGCAACCAGTGCAGCGGTTAATTCAGCAATCAATACGTCGTCAAAGGCGTTATGCTTTTCCGGGTTATTGAGCTTTATGACGCCGATAGAGCCATCAATTTTTGAAATTAAATAATTCATTTTTGGGCGCTTCCATCACACTCATTTCGTAATTTATCCTTTCGGCAATGTGGCAATTTAGTCGCCTAGCCTTTCTTCCGATACTTCTCGCCTGCTTCCACGAGTGTCTGCATGATGTTTTGCTTAGGTGGCAGAGGACAGGTGGTGAATTCCGAAAAGGCGCATGGCGGGTTATAAGCTTTGTTGAAATCGAGTTTGAAGGTGCTGTTTGGTGCAGGCTTTTTTTCTACAAACAGGAAACGTGAAGGGCGGTAAGTGGTGTCGCCCGAGGTGCCATCTCGGAACACGAAGAACAGGCCGTCATCGTTACCTATCACATCCATTTTGTGGGTTTTGCCTTTGAGTTTAAATTCGATATAACCGGGGCTGGGCTCTTCTGAAATTTCATCGATGATGTTCACAATCGATAGCGTCCGACCAGGCGGATACGGTATAAATTTTGCATTCACTATAAATTGGTCTTTCGCTTCGTACCAGAGGCGACCCGGGAAATTTTTACGTACCAAGGATTCATTGTCAGCCAGCCGCAACACAAAAGTGCCGTTGCGTTCAATGATGTGCATCGATATCCGCTGCAGCGACACCCAATCGCGTTTTTCGCTGGAGGTTTTCATCACGCGTTCGCCGGAAAATGGCGCGCCATCGCTTGTCATCGAGACGCCGTCGGCCAGCTTGAGCGTCACGGTGAGCGCATCTTTATCCACGATTAACGCGCCGATTGTGTCAGGGCAGGTGCCTTTCAATTCGGGCGGCAGCACGATGTCGTTGTTTTTGCCGGTGCCAAAAGTATTGATGCCCGGTTTCATGATGAAGCGGCCGGCAAGCGTGAGCCAGCCATTGTCACGTTTTAAACTGGTTTCAACCTTGTCTCGCCAGGCTTC
>ENA-OFCD01000250-OFCD01000250.1-metagenomes-genome-assembly--contig:-NODE-250-length-36076-cov-4.652175_pt1 | contig 36076 bp, 37 predicted proteins | sample MGYA00153392_OFCD01 | MGnify analysis MGYA00153392
ATTTATAGTGTGGACTCTAGGGGTTTGCTTTGAGCGGTTGTTTCAGCTTTCCATTTATTTGGTTGGCAGCTTGGCCAACAGAGTTGCAACGTAGGCAGCAACTGGGCCACTCTCTGCTGCGTAGTTAGGGCTGGTGTTTGCACAAGCTGCTGAGGCGACATACTTCAAGAAGTTAGTCATTGCAGCAGCGCTGCTACCTGAAGCAGCTGAATCTACTAACGCGTAAGAGACAATGCCCAGGATGTAAGCACCTGGTGTTGTTGTCTTGTAGTTGAATGAGTAGAGGCCTGTCGAACCGAGAGCTGCACCAGCAACGAATGCGGAAGTGTTAGCGGCCGTTGGGCTAGCGTAATCGCCGTTTGCATTTCCGAGAAAAGCGGTACGAAGCTTTCCAGTAGCGTATGAAACTTCGGCGTAACCAATTGAATATGGTGTTGCACTAAGCCCAGCCGAGACACCAGTTGAACCAGAGTAAGCCTGGATCCGACCGATGTTCCCTGCGCCATTGATGACACCCGGGAAGACGTTTGCAAATGTCTTATCTACTGGCTTTGTCCACACATCAGAGTTGGTCTTCGTGAATAGGGTAACGAAGTTCTTTGTTGTTCCTGATGCATCGGAGCGAACAACTAGGTGAATGGTCTGATTTGGAAGGGTGTAGTAACGCTTTGTGTTCACAGTACGAAGTACGACAGGAGCACCTGTCTTATTCTTCTTTATCGAACCGTCTTTGTTCTTTGCGTAGACAATGGAGTGGATTGACTGGTTGTTATCTGCGGCGATCTCTGCATCGTTCCACTTTGTTACCTTGCCAGCGAAAATATCTGAAAGAGTTGGCTCTGAAAGATAGAGGGGCTTGGATCCAGGGAGGTTGTAGATCACTGCGATTGGAGCCATCACCAAAGGAATGTTCAATACTGAAGACTTGGTAGGAACATAACCAGAATCGGAGAAGTTAGCGTCAAAAATGCCTGCTTCTTGGTTCTTCTGTCCAGTGCCGGAATCCGAAGAGTTGTAAGTGAAGGTATTGCCTGTGCTTGTCTGCCAAGCAACTTTGCAAGTATTAAGGAGTGTTGCGTCGAATGATGAACCACCAGCTTGGATTGATACGCCGGAAGCGAATGCGCTCTGGGTGGCGAAAGCAGCAACGGCAACGGCTACTACAACAATCTTGATTGTCTTTGAAACCTTCATGGAGTTCCTTTCGAGAACTTGCGTGTCGGAGGGTCGTAGAACAAAAGTTATAGATTTCAGGCAAACAGAAAGCCCTCTCGGAGTTAACGTAGAGGGCTATTTAAGTGAACAGCAGGTGACGCAAATGGCTTAGCCGAAGCGACCCGTGACATAGTTCTCAGTTCTCTCATCTTTAGGACGCGAGAAGATGTCATTTGTCGATCCGACCTCAATCATCTCTCCTGGACCACCATCAGAGAGAAAGAATGCGGTGTAGTCAGAGACACGAGCTGCCTGTTGCATATTGTGAGTGACGATCACAATGGTGACGCTGGATGAAAGTTGAGAAATCGTCTCCTCAATTCGAAGAGTCGATCCTGGGTCGAGTGCCGAGCAAGGTTCATCCATCAGGAGCACTTGAGGGCGGACCGCTAGCGCACGAGCGATGCAGAGGCGTTGTTGTTGTCCACCCGATAACGCCCCACCGTGAATATTAAGCCGATCTTTTACCTCAGACCAGAGTCCGGCGCGCTCTAGACACTCTTCCAAAAGATCCGACTTATTTTCCACCTTTAGCTGCGCCAGCTTTAGACCCGCTAAAACGTTCTCCGCGATGGTCATCGAAGGAAATGGATTTGGCTTCTGGAAGACCATGCCGACTTTGAGGCGAATCTTTGTCACGTCAACACCGGCGGCATAAATATCCTCACCATTCAGCAAAACTTCTCCAGCCATTGCCGCCCCGGGAATGAACTCGTGCATTCGGTTTAGTGTGCGAATAAAAGTTGATTTACCACAACCAGAAGGGCCGATCAGAGCGGTAACCGTTCCAGGCCAGAAATCGAGAGAGACATTTGCCAAGGCGTGCTTCTCGCCAAACCATGCATGAACACCGCGGGCTTCCAAGCCAACCCCCAGAGCGTTACTACCTGGTGCCTTTGGCGTACGTGCCGCAGAGATTTCCGAGAGCGAACCCTTTGAGGCTGTTGTTTCCATCTCATCTCCTTGATTCTCGTCTGACTCAATCGCCATTACTTCATACCCACTTTTCGGTTTCCAAGGAGACGAGCGGTCGTGAAAAGTATGACAACAATTATTAGCAAAACCAAGATGCCCGCCCAAGCACGTGTAATAGATTCAGGAGTTCCTGCCGAAAAGGCCTGCCAGATGTAGTTTGGTAGCGAGCCAAGTGAGCCGTTAAAAACGTTGTAATTCTTGGTTCCACTACCACCCGTGAGTAGGAGGATTGGAGCAGTTTCCCCGGCAACGCGGGCAACTCCTAAGATCATTGCGGTAATCAAACCACTGCGGGCAGCTGGTACTACTACCAGCACAACTGAACGCCATTGAGTCCCCCCGAGGGCTACTCCAGCTTCTCGCAAATCACTCGGAATCAACTTAAGTACCTCTTGCGAAGTTCGGGCGACGGTTGGGATCATCAAAATGGCGAGCGCTAAAGAGCCCTGAATTCCGTTGACAGTTTTGGTAAATGGAATCAAGATCGCCGCATAAATAAAGAGGCCAGCGACGATTGATGGCACACCTGACATCGCTTGTACTAAGAACTCGATGGGGCGAGTAAAGCGACCACGGATTTCAGTCAGATAAAGCGCGGTCAAGATCCCGATTGGAACGCTGATGAGCATCGCCACGATAACCAACAAGAAAGTCCCAATAATCGCGTGGAGCAGCCCGCCTTGACTCACGGGGTCAGTAAACGAGTTCGAGTGCATATCTTTGGTAAATAAAGTCCAGTGCAGACCATGGTGGCCACGGATCCAGACAGTAAACAAGATGCTAACTATCGGAGTAACCGCGATGGCGATCGCAGTAGTGACGAGCCCGCGGAACAAGCTATCCACTGCAGCTGGTCGACCAGCTTTTAGAAAACTAACTACAAAATCAATTACAAGATAGGCGACGAAAAAGATCGCTGCGTAAGCCAGTTTGCCTTTAAGGGGCGTTATTGCGACCAAGAGGAAGGAGATCAGGGCAGCTCCCGCAATAATCCCGGCAGTCTTGCTGCGATCGAGCGGTGAAGGTGCCCAAGGCCTGCGTGGCTCTGGTGTGATTACTTTTTCAACCGTTGACATTAGCGACCGCTCTTTCCGGTGCGAGCAACAATGAGATTGGCGGCAGAGTTAACAATCAAGGTCAGAATAAAGAGGACGAGCCCGGCGGCCATCAGCGCCTTAATCTCTTCGGGTGAGGCTTCGCCAAATTTCAAAAGAATCATAGATGCGACATTTCCACCCGCGCTAAACAGAATATGCCAATTGACCTGATAGACGATATTGAGCACGGTATAAACAGCAACTGTTTCGCCCATTGCTCGACCTAATCCGAGCATGATGCCACCGACTATTCCAGAGCGGGCATATGGAAAGGCGACAGCGCGCAACATTGCGAAGCGAGTCCCACCCAGTGCATAGGCGGCTTGCATACGATCAAGTGGGGTCTGAGAGAATATTTCGCGAGAGATAGATGTAACTATCGGGATGATCATTACCGCGAGCACCAGCCCCGCAATAAATGGCGAGCGCGTCACATAGGGAGCCGGTAACTTAAAGAGGGGAATCCAAGAGAAATACTTATTGAGCAACTTTGCCCAATATTCCCCCGAAGCCTCTAGAACAAAGAAGCCCCAAAGACCGAACAGCACTGAGGGAAAGGCGGCCATGAGGTCGATGGCAGAGACCATAATTTTCTTGATTGACTCAGGTGCATAAAAGGTCAGATAAATGGCAGCACCAACGCTGATCGGGACTCCGACTACTACAGCGATGACAGCTACCACCATGGTGCCGATTAACATCGCAGCAATTCCAAAGTGCGAGGCCTTTGGATCAACCTTGCCTGCATCGTTGACAACGGCTTGCCAATTACTACTTGTTAAAAAGTGAACTCCCTGCGTTTTGAGAGTGTTGTAGCCATTAAATAAAAGGAATATCAAAATCAAACCCAGGATAAGAAGTGAGGAGAGACCGCCGATGGTGACTACGCCGCGAAAGATACGATCAGAGAATCTGGGCCTCGTAGTAATTTCGCGCTTTTCAGGGATCCCCGTGGGGCTCTGAATTAGTGTTGAACTCACTGGGGAATCTTTAACCCTTTTGGGCTGCAAAGAATGGAGTCAAGGTGTCTAGAAGGTGAACGAAAGGTGAAATCCACACCTTCCGAGGAAGTGCCATAAGGTTCGGGGATGGGTAGTGAAGCGCCAAATCTGATCTGGGTCGATTGTGAGATGACCGGATTAAATCTAGAGAAAGATGTTTTGGTCGAAATTGCAGTCCTCGTCACCGATTCTCAGCTCAATATTCTGGGCGAAGGGGTAGATCTGGTGATACACGCTCCCAAAGAGGCGCTCGACGGCATGGATGATTTTGTCCGAGAGATGCACACTAATTCTGGGCTTATCACCGAGATTGCGGAGGGCGTTACCCTCGCCGATGCCGAAAAGCTCATTCTGGAGTACCTCAACAAATATGCCCCTGTGGCTGGGAAGTCCCCGCTCGCCGGCAATTCGGTTTCGGTCGACCGCACCTTTATCGCCCGCTTTTTACCCGAACTCAACAATTACCTCCACTACCGCACCGTCGATGTTTCTTCGGTCAAAGAGCTGGCTCGACGTTGGTACCCCAGGGTCTACTTCGCCTCTCCCAAGAAGACCGGTAACCATCGCGCTTTGGGCGATATCCGAGATTCGATCGAAGAGTTGGAGTACTACAGAAAGACAATTTTTATCCCTAACTAGACTCCCTCGGGAAAATGTAGCCACATTTATTTGATAATGTAGCCACATGGAAATAGGCATTAGAGAGTTGAAGGATCGTCTCTCCGAGATCCTGCAACGGGCTGGCTCAGGTGAAGAGATCATCGTTACTCATCACGGCCAACCTCTATGCCAGATTGCGCCTATCGAACCGTCTCCTTTTGAACTTCCTGATTTTCTCAAGCGGGCGGCAGCCGAAGGTTGGCTCAAGCCGGCGACCACCAGCGGGTTTAAGAAGATAAGGAGATTTACAGCTAAGAAAGGTAGCCCAAGTATCGAAGAGTTATTGCGAGAAGGGCGAAGGGACCGCTTCTCTTGAGCCTTCTATACATCGATTCAAGTGCTTACCTGAAACGATATTTTGCCGAGGAGGATTCTGACCAATGCGAAGAAATCATCAGCAGATTCACGCATCATTGCATTTCCAATATTGGGGTAACTGAAATCTTCATCACGCTCGGCAATCGGTTGGGGGCTCGTGACCACCTCTTGGCATCAAGACTCTTTGAGGCAGAGCTAGAGGGGCTCAATGTAATTGCCTTCGACGACCAGATCTCATCAGATGCGGCGAGCGTCTCTGGAGGCAAAAATCTAGGCACTTTGGATTCGATTCACATCGCCTCAGCACTAAGATTCAAAAGCCAGGACATAACCTTTCTGACTTACGACCGCTCACAGGGCTTGGCAGCAAAGAGGAGTGGTCTCAAGACCCTTGGGGCAGTCTGATGGCAACTGGAGTGAAATTCTTATTAAGTCCCATTTACAGTAGAATTTTCACTACATGGTGGTCGTAGCTCAGCTGGTAGAGCACTCGGTTGTGGTCCGAGATGTCGCGGGTTCGAGCCCCGTCGATCACCCCACCTTTTAGTAGTACCTGCAAGTCCCTTATCCGCGGTAGTTGGTAGTCAGGAGATAGTTGTGTCAGAGATGATCTTTGATGTCGTAATCGAGATACCTGCGGGCAGTCGCAACAAGTACGAGATTGATCACCGCACTGGTGAAATCCGACTTGACCGCATGCTCTTCACCGCCACCCGATTCCCCCACGACTATGGCTTTGTGAAGAACACCCTCTCCCTGGATGGCGATCCATTAGATGCGCTGGTAATGCTTGATGAGCCAACATTTCCAGGTTGTATCGTTTCGTGCCGCGCCGTTGGAATGTTTCGCATGGTTGATGAAAAGGGCGGAGACGATAAATTGCTCTGTGTAGCTGCTGGAGATATTCGGAAGAACGGGCTGCAAGATCTCGCCGATGTTGCTTCTTATGAGCTAGATGAAATCAAACACTTCTTCGAGGTTTACAAGACACTAGAACCGGGCAAGCAAGTCCACGGTGGAGATTGGGTTGGCACCGTAGCCGCAGAGCAAGAGATCAACAATTCCTACACGCGTTACAAAGATCACCCTTAGGGATTAAATTTAGAGGCAATCTACGCCTGTGGAGCACTTTGCCTAGCCCTATCGTGCGCTGATAGGGTCTGCTCCGCATAGAAGTTTTCTGCGTTGTTAGCTCAGTTGGTAGAGCAGGTGACTCTTAATCACCGGGTCGGGGGTTCGAGTCCCTCACAACGCACTTTTTTGAACGTAAATTCTCACCGAATACGGTGAACTCATCCCCTCCCTTGTTCCCATTCCTTTCGGCCCTTCGATTCAATCGACGCCGCACTTCATTACTCAGCACGCATACTAGAAGCGTGTGAAGAGAAACGATTTATTGCCCGTCGTGTGATGATCAGTGCGAGTGGGGATATCGGGTTGGCTGACCCAGGTGCGTTGGGATTGGCTGTCGCAGCAGCGCAAGCTGTCGCTCTAGTGGGAATGCCAGAAGCAAGAATCATTTTGTCGGAAGTAGTCACATATTTAGCAACGTCCCCCAAATCAAACGCTACATATTTGGGTTTCGAATCTGCGAGATGCTGAGGAAACTCTGAATTCTTAGAGAGCGCCACCAACTCCCTTAGAGGCTCTTCGATAGCCGATCCAAAGGTCGGGAAGGCATGGATGACGGCATTCAATATGGTGAGCGGAATTTGTGCCCTTATTGCCAAGGTTAATTTTGCCATCCATTCATCGGCATGAGCTCTGATCGCAGCAGCTCCCCTGCCGAACCAGCACCTAGAACAACGACGTCAAAAAGTTTCATTTTTTCACGTTACGCCCTCAAACTTGCCCTGCTCTACGACCAGCTTTAATCGATCGAGTGTCGCTGCTAATGCCTGCGGAGCCCACCTGAACTCATAATCTGCATACAAGCGAAGAAGAAAAGGAACTCTCCCGTCATATGAGGAAATTACCTTCGTCGAATTTTCGTCGATTGGGAAGAGTTCGTACCGCCACCGACTTGGGGAAAGGTTGTTCCAGGCAAGTAATTCATCGCTCTTGTATTCAACGACCTTATTGAATTGTCTGTATGGAATACCAAACTGCTTCATTCCCGCGCCAAACTTCGACCCTAGAACCAACTCAGTAGGTCCCTTTATCTTGCCCTTTATCATTCCCGAACCGTCGATCTCGGGATGGCGATAAGGATTATCTATAACTGCAAAGATCTGATGTGCGGGGGCATCGATTACCACTCTCGCCGATTTAACTCGGTCGATACCCGAACTGATTATCTGTGCTTTCATTTTCACCACCCTCCTGTAACTCTAGAGGGTTGCAGCGGCGCTACCCTCACTTCTTCAACTTTGTAAGTTAAAGGAGAGTAAATGCTTCGCAATCAAAGAGGCGTGCATCCGAATCCCGGGAATCGTCGCGCCTGCAGCCCTGATCAACTAGTGGGTAGCGCCTTCTCTGAAGTAGCCTCTGGTTAACAACGAAAGGAAAATGCAGTGTCAATACGGTTCAAAGGAAATATCGATTGACCGTGCGTACGCTCTTTCGTAATGCACAGTGCTGGTCTGCTGGAATAGAAATCTTCGACGGAATCCTGGTTAAGGATGGAATTATCACCGCTATTGGTGAAGATGCTCTTGCCTCTAGATATGACGAGGTCATCGATTTAGACGGCGCTTTTTTAGCACCAGCATTTCTCGACGGACACGCACACCCAATATTTGCAGGACGCGAAGCGGCCGGCCCGAAGATAAATAGTCTGGACTCGGTAGAGAAAATAGTCAGAGCTGTACATGAATATGCATTGGAAAATCTCGACGCACCTTGGATTATCGGCGGCGCATATGAAGCGGCCCTCATTGAGGGTGGAGATTTTGATGCACACTGGTTAGATGCCGTTGTTAGTGATCGTCCCGTGGTCTTGCATGCAGTAGATCACCACACGATCTGGGTGAATTCAATGGCGTTAGAAATTGCAGGAATAACCGCAGACACTAAAGATCCAGATGGCGGCAGCATTACCCGCAGGGCCGATGGAACACCGCAAGGTACCTTGCGCGAACCAGAAGCGATCGCTTTAATTCTTGATAAAGCCCCACTCCATAGCGCTCAAAGCGATGTAGCAGCTATCGCCCGTGCGTCAGTGGCTTACCTGGATGCTGGCGTCACCGCCGCCATTGATTCATGGGTAGAAAAGGATATGGCTTTGGCTTATCTAGAGGCAGCCAATACTGGTGAGCTAAAGATCGCCATGAACCTCTCCTTTCTTGCAACACCAGCCACCTGGCGCACGAAAATCAAAGAGTTCAATGGGTTCCGAAAAGAGTTTGAAGCGATTCCAGATCCGACGCTGGTGCTAGCCAACAGTATTAAGTTCTTAGCAGATGGCGCATTATCAGCCGGAACCGCACTATTAATGGATCCATACATTGACAATCCGAAATCATCAGGAATCAAGATCTGGGAGGATGATGAACTACTCAATGCGCTGGTAACTTTTGATGGACTTGGGTACCAAGTTCATATCCACGCCATAGGCGACGCCGCAGTAAAACAGGGGCTAGATGCTATAGAGGCAATGATAAAAGTTAATCCCACGTGGGATAGGCGCCCGGTCATTGTGCACGCCCAGCTTATTCGCGATGATGATCTACATCGCTTTAAGCAGTTAGGTGTCATTGCAAATATTCAACCTCTCTGGTGTTACTTAGATCCAATGAATAAAGAGTTAATCCTGCCCCGTATTGGTCGGGATAGAAATGATCGGCAGTATCGCCTTCGCACGATGCTTAGGAACGGCGCAACGATTGCATTTGGCAGCGATTGGCCTGTCACCAGTGAAATACCATTACGGGCGCTAGCCGTGCCGGTCAATAGAACTAGCCCAGCTAAACCGAGTGGGCAAGGATGGAATATTGCTGAATCGATAACCATGGAAGAATCCCTTACTTGTTATACCGCCAATGTTGCCTATCAACTCTTCCGTGAAAACGAGCGAGGTTCATTAAAGGTTGGAATGGTCGCCGACTTTGTTGTCCTGGATAGAAACCCACTTAAAACTGCACCAGAAGAAGTCGCTTCCATTGCAATCACAGACGTGTATCAAAAGGGAATCAAAGTCCGTTAACTCTTAATCACCAGGGCGGGGGTTCGCGTCCCTCGCAGCATTGCATTGAGCAATGGCTGATTAGCGCCCAAGGCGAAGCGTCGCCTGCACATCATCACCCAGATTAATATTTGCCTTTTTTCGGACCATATCTTTGACTGGCAAGAGATAAGAGCCCTCCTTTGGAAAGAGCGAACTAGTGAATTCCACTCCGCTTATCGCTGCGGTTACAGGAATTACTCCCCAGCCATAAGAAAGCTCCTTGGCAACGACTTTAATTTCATCAGAAATTTCTTGAGGTATCGCAATAAAATGGAAAGGTGAGGGACCTCGCCATTCAAAAAGCACATTTCTAAAAGAAAACTCCAAGAGATACCTCTCGCCTAGTCCCGATAACCCCAAAGATTACTGATGAAGGGGCGCCAGCGTAAAGATGATGCCATTTATCTGTCAGCGTGGAAAATGGCGTTCCATAGTGCTTCGACACTCCTTAAAGGTATTAATGAATACCTGCCACGTCACTGTCCTAAAAACGGTACAACCTAAGAGCAACCTGGAATGATCATCGAGCCCGTTGATGATCGGGGCCACTGCCATCTGCAAGGCGCCAGTGGGTGAAATCAGATTGCCAGGTCTCATTGGACTGCACCGCTTCAAAGCGGGTGATGTAGGCCTTGGTGCGCGAGGTTAGCCGTTCGTTATCTGCACAATCTGCGCTGATAACCACTTTCGCAACTCGTAGGCTGCGTCCACATACATCCCGTGTCCAAAGAATCCATGGATCATTCCAGGCCACTCTTTGAGTGTTACAGAGACCCCAGCGTTCGCAAGCTTCTCACCATAGGCAACACCTTCGTCGCGCAAAACATCATGCTCTGCTAAAGCAATGATCGCTGGTGCAACTCCACTGAAGCGATCTGCCTTCATGGGCACTGCATACTGATTCTGTCGCTCTGCCTCTGGGATATATACCTCCCAGGCCCATTGCATTCCAACTGCCTCTAACCCAAAGCCCACTTGATGATCGAGGTATGACTGACGAGTGAAGTTCATATCAACGCATGGGTAGATCAACATCTGGAAAGCGAGCGCAACATCACCAGTATGCGCAGCCTTCAGCGCAACTGCAGCAGCAAGATTGCCGCCAGCGCTATCTCCACCAACGCCAATCTTATTTGGATCGATTCCAAGTTCTACCGCATGATCACGAACCCAAAGTAGACCTGCATAGCAATCATTAAATGGCGTTGGGAAGGGATGCTCGGGAGCTTTCTGATAGTTAATGCCGATAACAACTGCGCCAGTCTCACTCGCAATATTGGACATCTGTGGTGCATAACGGAGAGTCCAACTAAAGACCCAGCCCCCACCGTGGAAGTAGACGAGCGCTGGAGCATTTGGCTTCACATTTTTTGGCGTAAAGATCACAGCATGAAGATCGGCTGTTGGGCTTGTGAAATACGTATTGCGCTCGATGACATCAGTCGCCATAGGGCCGGCATAACCAAGCCAATCCGCTGAATCTGCTCGCATCTGCTCCAGGGTTGGGTTCTCGATAGGAAGTTCAGCTTCTTTGCGGATCTCGAGCCATGTAATTACCTGAGGATGCAGAGTCATAGGGGAATTCTAAGGCATCCCCCATTAAAGCAAAGAGGGGGAACTATGTCCCGACACATAAAAGAACTATGTCGTGGAACCGGACTCATTACAACGTACTAGAATCATTCTTAATGTGCACTTCAAAGCAGAGGACGCAGCGATGATGAGTTCGGATTCCTCACAGAACGAGAAACCACATGTTGCGGTCATCGGTGGCGGAATAAGCGGTTTAATGTGCGCGAGAACCCTTAGCCAAAAGGGTATGCAAGTTTCACTCTTTGAAGTAAACGCAAAACTTGGTGGGCAGATAAAAAACGTCACTCTTGAGGGACAGATAATTGATGTGGGAGCCGAAGCAATTCACCTCAGTGCTCCAGGGATGAAAGCTTTGCTCGATGAATTGGAGCTGGCGGACCCACTTGTTCAATCTAATCCTGGATCATCCTGGCTCTGGGGAGAGAATGGACTACGCGTTCTTCCATCTGGTGTCGGTCCATCAGGTCCTCGCCACCTGCGGCCAGTTTTAGAGGCAAAAGTGCTCAGCTTGAAGGGTCTATTGCGGGCGGGACTAGAACCTTTTATCCCGAGATCGAAACTAAGCGGAGATGTCGCCGTTGGATCTTTTCTGCGACATCGATTCGGAGGTGAAGTCGCGGATCGACTTTTAGATCCGATCCTAGGAAGTTTGCACGCTGGTAATATTTACAAATTAAGTTTGCGAGCAGTGACACCCGAACTTGCACAGATCGCAACTTCTGGGAAATCAATAATGATTAGCCGTCGAGGACGTAAAAACGCTCCCCCAATGTCATTTGCGACCTGGCCAGAGGGGTTAACAACTCTGGTGATGCGAATGCTGCATGGTCTAGATGTAAACGTAAGAACTGGCACTTCTGTGACCTCGATTAATTCCAAAGGAAATGGGCGATATGAATTAGAACTCACCTCTCACCCACCGATTGTCGTGGATGGGGTTGTACTTGCAGTTCCAGCTCGGATCGCTGCTGACTTGCTCGCAACCCTCGCTCCTGAACCTGCTGAACTGTTGCAAAAGATTCGCTACGCATCGGTTGCTACGACGATATTGGCCTTTCCTAAAGCGGACTTGCAAGACATCGCGGCTCTCTCGGGTAATGGGCTCTTGATTCCATCAAAACAGGTTCGCCTTCTCAAGGCGGCAACCTTCTTGAGCCGTAAATGGTCACACCTTGCGACTTCGAAATTTTATTTTATTAGATTATCTAGCGGGCGAATCGACGAGGATTTTATTGAAAAATTAGATGATGCAAGTCTCGTCGAAAAGTTACAATCTGATTTAAGAGAGGCGACGGGAATCACCACTCCTCCCACGTCTTACTATGTTCAACGTTGGCCAAATGCCCTTCCACAGTTAGAAGTTAACCATCTGGCGCTGATTTCTGAGGTACGGGACGCCTTGAAATCACACCCCGCTATAACCCTGGCCGGTGCTTCTTACGACGGCATCGGGATATCCGCCTGCCTGCGGTCAGGTGAACGAGCCGCACTTGCTTGTGTGGCGAGTATCGCTGAGCGGACTTTTAACGAGTAATAAGAATTTTAGTTTTCTTTAAAGGTTGGTAAGCACAAGCTGGATCCTCACCTAGCGCATCACCAGTTTCAGCGTACGCCCGGGCGCGCGATCCGCCACAAAGATCTGCGTATTCACAATATCCACAGCGACCCGAAAATTCCGACGCTCTAATCTGCCGAAGCAACGGATTGTCCTGATAAATCTCTGCAATGGATGTTGTGAGCACATTTCCCAGAGGTTGTGGAAGGAATCCGGCTGGATAAACTTCACCGTCATATGCGACAAAGACAATTCCCTTACCATCTCTCGTTGAAGTTGTATGTGCGCGAATTCTCTCGGTCGCCGGACCCATTAACTCAAGAAGTTCATTAGCCAACCTCAAGTAAAAATCACTTTTAGGAGCAAGGTCTCCTTCTAATCGCCGCTTCACAACGCGGCGGAAAAATGGGGCTTCTACGGTTCTAATAATGAAACCGTACTGTGACGCATCAAATAAGAAATGAGAAATTTCTTCATGTTCCTCCGGGGACACAGCTTCAGTGATTGAGCCCCGACCAACCTGAACGAGGAAGAATACCTCCCAGATATGGGCACCGGTATCTTTAACGAGGTGTGCAATCTTTGCTAACTCATTTACATTAGATCTCATTACCGTTGTATTAATCTGAACTGTCAACCCCGCGGCTGTGAGTGCTCGAATCGCATCGATTGTTTTTTCAAAGTGGCCGGGAATTCCTCTCACGGATTCATGAGTTTCGGCAAATGCACCATCGAGACTAATGGAGACCGCTTTAACCCCACTTGCTACTATTCGTTCGATCTTTTCGGCATTCAGCGATGGGGTGACCGAAGGAGAGAGGGCCACGGGAATTCCAAGTGACGAGGCATAATCCACAAGTTCAAAGATATCTGCTCGAAGTAAGCAGTCGCCTCCCGTCATCACCAAAATTGGATAAGGACGACCAAATCCAGCAACTTGGTCGATAAAGGCCTTGCCCTCAGGTGTGGTCAATTCCCCCGGTAGCGCTAATGAAGTAGCACTGGCACGACAGTGGTAACACGCCAACTGACAGGCTCGAGTGGTCTCCCAAAAAACGAGCATCGGACGGCGAGAGAAATCTATATGTGAGCCTGTTTGCATGTTTTGAGGGTGAGCCATGCGAACATTTTGCCAGCGAAAAGATCTGCAGCCTTAAATTTTCCGAGTGCCAGCCCTTAATCCAATTAGCTAAGAGCGAAATAATCTGCAGTTTTTGTTCAACCTACGCCCCGCATGGCAAAGATGAAGAATGAATTTGCACCTCGAATCTGCGCTGTCTGTAATCTCAAATTCGCGTGGCGAAAGAAATGGCGGCGTGATTCTGGGATTTTGGAGGCAGTCTACGGGTATTGCCGATATTTACTCGGCGCACCCTTCATCCTTAAAATCCGAGAAACAACGCACAAATGGAAATCAACCCATGTGCCGTGAACAAACTAGACTTTCCAAATGCCGAATCTCATAATTTTTGGATCTACAGGAACCCCAGGAAGCGCCGCTCTCAAGAAATTTCAGGATCAAAGCCTGGCCAAAGTGTCTTTGTCGATCGCGGATTCGCAATTGCTCGAGCGATCTGAGGAATGCATGAATATGGGGAAAGATATATGAAGGCACTTGTTACTTCTGGCCACAAAACCGTTGGTCTAAAAGAGATGCCAATACCAACTTTGATTAAAGGCGAGATTCTAGTTGCGCCAATTTATACTGGAATTTGCGGAACTGATTTGGAGGTCATCAACGGTAATCTTGATCCAGATTTCGTCGTCTATCCAGTAACACTAGGACACGAGTGGGTTGGACGAGTAGTGGCACATGGACCAGATGTCACCAATCCCGCAATTGGTAGCCGAGTTGTTGTCACCGGCGTCATTCCCTGTAAAAAATGTTTTCAATGTATTTCCGGAGCTACAAATCTATGCGTTTATTTTAGTGAAATTGGCTTTAATCGCCCGGGAGCCGCTGCCGAACTCGTTGCGGTTCCAGCCTTCCTTGCTCATATCATTCTAGATTCAGTTTCAATGGAGACAGCTGTACTCGCCGAACCGACTGCTGTCGTCATGCAAGCGTTCATGAAGGCTACGCCTAAAGTCGGAGCAAAAATCTTGATCATCGGTGATGGCACAATCGGGATGATTGCTGCCAGTTTGGCGAAAACATTTAATCCCGAATTTATACACATGCTCGGACTAAAGCCGGGACAAGCAGAACTGGCCAAGAAAGCTGGGATTGATAGTTTTATGACCGATCCAAGTGAGGATCGTTATGACCTCATTTTTGAAGCTGCAGGGTCAGCTGAAAGGATAACTGGCTCGATTAAGCAACTGATTCGTGGCGGAACACTTCTACTTGTTGGGTACCCTGGATTTGGGGTCATGGTTCCATTAATGATTGATAATGTTGTAAATGGCAATTTAAATATCCTTGGTTCGTGGGCTTCGACCATTGCATCCTGGGAAAAGGCGGTTTCGCTGATGAATTCTGGCGAACTCGATCTTTCTTACTTAGTTACTCACAAATTTTCGTTGGATCAATTTGCCATTGCACTTGAAACACTAGAAAATGCACTAGCGCCACGTGGCAAGATAGTTTTGATAATTGGTAATTAAACTATAATTATTTCACTCATCGTAATTCTAGTCATCTATAAGTTAGGTTTTTAAATGTTTCTGTGCAAAGTGTAAAAGTCGAATTCACTTATGCGTCAACGTACGCGACACATGATCTCTGGGGGCACGGCTCCTACGCCATGTAATGCGGCAGCGATTGCCTCTACGCCATCTATTAGGCGCGGTCCCGGACGAACAATGACGGCATCAGCGTCAATAGCCCACACCTGGCAGTTTGGTAATTTATCTAAAATACTTTTAGCTTGCTGCACTGATCCATCTAGGCCATAGCCACATGGCGCGACAAGGATGACATCTGGAGCCGCCTTAGCGATCGCATCCCAAGTAACAACGGCTGAGTCCGAACCTGAATTGGAAAGAACTGGTATGCCACCAGCAGAGGAAATAATATCTGGGATCCAGTGTCCTGAATTGAACGCCGGTTCCACCCACTCTAAAACAAAGACCGAAGGAGCGGGGAGATTTTCAATTTTTTTGCGAACTTCACTAAGACGACTGCGCAGTTCAAAAATCAACGCTTCGCCGCGTTCTTGCACACCCGCTGCGAGGGCTATAGTTCCAATAGATGCAATGACATCTTCTAGCGTGTGCGGATCAATTTGTAGAATATCTGCATGGCAGTTCAGGCGAGCGACCGCTGCATCGATGTCGCCAACTGGGACAGCACAAACAGCACAAATATCTTGGCTCAAAATCAAATCAGGATCGCATTTCTGCAGGGCCACATCTTCAATTTTATAAAGACTCAAGCCTTGCCTGAATCGTTCACTTACAAATGCACTAATCTCACCTGGGGTTAGAGATGGGTCTACAAATGTGTTCACAACTATCTCTCTACCCACTTTGACCCCCAGAGGCCACGAGCACTCAAAAGTCACCCCAAGTAACTCTTTTTCGAGGCCTAGGTCGCAGATAATTTCTGTCGCAGATGGTAGAAAGGACACGATTCGCATTTCTACGCCTCTGCGATAGCTGAAACATTTTTGAGGCATTGCTCGGTCTGTTCTTGAATGCTCTGGCCAGCAAGCTGACCCGTAACCGGATCAAACGGTGATTGGCCAGATACATAGACCAATCCCCCTGCCTTTACGGCCTGGCTGTACAAGGGAGATTTTGGAGCGCCTTCGGTAGAAATAAATTCCATTCTGAAATAGTAGAGTATTTTCAGAATTCTCTTCGGTCCTGCGAAAACTTGAAGGAAATAACCTTATTTTGTGCGATGAACCTTGTGATTCGCCGCCTGCGCCACCGGACGAATAGTCATGGAATCAATGTTGACATGGGGTGGCAACATCACCGCCCAACGGATCGCCTCGGCAATGTCAGCGGCAACCAAAGGTTCCGCAATACCTTCGTATGTTTTGCTGGCCTTATCCATATCCCCATGGAAGCGAACCTTTGCGAATTCCTCCGTTTTTACCATTCCGGGTGCAATTTCTGTAACACGAATCGGCTGCCCATTCACTTCCAGACGCAACGTTTCTGCAATTGTGCGCTCAGCATGTTTTGCCGCCACGTAGCTGCCACCATTTTCATATGTACGGTGTCCAGCAGTTGAGGACATAACGACGACATGCCCACGACCGAAGTTTTGCATTATTGGAGTAATCGCTTTCACCATACGCACGGTACCGATTACATTAACTTCGTAGGTCTTACGCCAAAGATCTGGATCAGAATTCAAGATATCTAACGAATCGAAGGCTCCCCCTGCATTGTTGACCAAAACCGAAACCGGCTTGCCTGCAAGATGTGCTGCTAGTGAATCAACTTGCACTTGATTGGTTACGTCGAGTTCAACAATCTCTATATTGGAACCCGCTTTGGCAAGAGTTTCCAGTCGATCCATTCGGCGCGCAGCTGCGATTACATGGAAACCATTCTTTGCCAGAAGGAGGGCAGTTGCAGCCCCAATTCCACTGCTCGCTCCCGTGACGACCGCTATCTCTCTTTGACTCATGCCTAAATTCTACTTGCCAGACGAGTTTCGATTTCACCATCAGAAGTTACATTTGCGGCGTGAATCCCAGAACTTCCCCATAGAACTTCAGTTCGGCCTCGTACGCAGTAATAATAGAACTCGCCTTTCGGAAGCCGTGGCCTTCCCCTTCGAAAGCGAAGTACTCGTGTTTAATTCCCTTGGCAACACACACATCTCGGAACGCTTCAGATTGCGCTGGAGGCACAACTTTGTCATCTTGACCCTGAAATATGATCAAAGGCGAAGTGAGATTCTGCGCGTAGGTTAGTGGGGATCGCTCCTTATATAAATCCGCTTCTTGTGGATAGGGGCCGATCATTGAATCGAGATATCTTGATTCGAAATCGTGGGTTTCAAGAGCTAAGGCTGTGCAGTCTGCAACACCAAAGTAAGAAGCTCCAGCAGCAAAGCGGTCACTGTTGACCAGAACGTTTAGGACGGTGAACCCTCCTGCCGAACCTCCGCGAATCAAGATTTTGTCGGCACCGACCTCTCCCGCGGCAATGAGGTGGTCGACGATTTCAATTACATCCTCACGATCGACAATCCCCCAATTCCCTCGAAGCACGTTGCGATACTCGCGGCCGTATCCAGTCGAACCTCCATAGTTAACTTCAACAACTGCGATCCCGCGTGAAGTGAAGTAACTGTGACCTAAGGATATTGAGGCCGTTCGATGGTCAGTTGGACCTCCGTGAGCCATAACTAATAGCGGTGGTTTCTCTGCTGGTTCGAATCCGGGGTTCTGTACGGGGTAGAAAATCCCAAAGACGGATCGGCCGTCGCTTCGTTTCGCCTCAATTTGGAATGGCTTAGAGAAGTACGCCGCGTCAACAGGGAGCGGTGTGGAGAAGACAGTTCTCACTTGAAGAGTTTGTAGATCAATCTCAATCAGGGTGTTTAGACGACTCCCGCTGGATCCAAAGGCATACGCCTTTCCGTTCCCCTGAGTGACGGACGGGATGAAATCGTTGAACTCGCATTTGATATCGATTGAAATACTCGCCTTAGGATCAACGATAACCAGACGCTGTTGGTCGACCGGTCCGTGAATGGCCAGAATTCGACCATCATCTAAAGCCGTCATGGTCTTTGGACCAAGTTGCCACAACGGAGTGCCCCACTCGCTCTTGTCGTCAACGACGTGACGGGTATTTCCCGCCTTATCTACCGACCATAGGTTCCACCAACCACTCTTGTCACTGATGTAGAAGAGCTCGTCATCTAATCCCCACTCTGGGTTTAGACACGACTCTTCTAGGTTTCCGGCAACGACCTTCGGCGCAACCAAGTGGCCATCGCGAATCTCGGCTACCTTGATCTCGGTGCCATCCCAGGGCATCTGAGGGTGCTCCCAACAGACCCAAGCAAGTTTTGAGCCGTCCGAGGAGATCCGAGGGTGGGCGTAGAACTGCGAGGCCTCATCGAGAACTCGGACGCCACTTTCCGATACCGCAACAAGGGCACGGGTCACCTGCCCCCGAGCGTGCTTTTCCCGAATGCACCAGAGTTCACCATTGAACTCACGCATTTCAATGAATCGATGCTCCTCCCCCTCAGGCGGCACCGGAGAAAATGGCACGGGGTCTTGCCCGACCTGCGCAACGTAAATTCGCTGGTCTACCTTGTTAACGAATGCCAGATAAGGGGTTTGATTGCGAACATAACCATGCCAGCTGATACCGCCGTACTCATGAACCCCGCTGGCTGCGTTCCACGGCGGAGCTAGGAGGTCCCCGTGCTTCTCGCTGATGACCAGAGTCCGACCGGATTCTGATGGTCTCATCTCATCCCACCAGAGGTCATCACCGACTACCTGAACATCTGAGTTCCGATTACCTGCGAGTGCCAAGAGTGAGGCGGAGATCGGAGAGGGCCAGGTGCCTGGTTTCATTGAAGTCATCAGGGAACTGTACACAGGCTCAGCGAGTGCGCTCGAAGCGCACGTAAATCTTGGAGTTACTTGACAGGTACTCAACCCAAATAAGCTACAGGCTTAAAGTTTCCCAACAAGTTAAGCGATTGAATTGCCGCAGCTACTTTTAGAATTTTTGCCTCTGCGAGCGGGGCTCCTATAATTTCAAGGCCCACTGGCATTCCGTCAATAATCCCGCAAGGTACCGAGACGGAGGGTAACCCGAGCAAGTTTCCTGGCCCCACATTATGCATACACGTTTCAATCGTATCCACAACTTTACCGCTGATGATGCTTGAAAATTCCGTAACGCCCGGAGTTGGTATTGGTAGCGTTGGAGCCACTAATACATCTATTCCCTCGAAAGTTTTAGCAACAGCTATTTGGATTCCGCGACGAACTTGGAGCGCCTGTAGGTAATCCACAGCAGTTGGTAAATAACCACATTCGATGAGAAACCGGACATCATCACCATAATCTTTTGCCCGATCTTTCATATAAGGAGCATGAACGGCGGTCGTCTCTGATGTATCAATAATGGTTAATGCCCAAAATGCATCTTTAAGCGCGGGTATCTTTACGGGCTTGATCTTTGCTCCGAGCATCTTTAAAGAAAGGATTCCATTGCGAATTTCTTTTTCGACGCGGCCATCTATAAATGCAAAATAGAATTCCTCCTCAACACCGATCACTAACTCTTTAATCCTTCCATTAATTTTATGAGAGACCCGTGCGCTCTTAACATTCAATGAGGTGGGGTCACCCTTATCGAAACCATTTATCGCATCAAATATCAGCGCGGCATCTTGCGCCGTTCGAGTCAAAGTTCCGACGGTATCGAGCGTCCATGCCTCCGGGAAGACACCGCTTTTACCGACTCTTCCATAAGTTGGCTTTAGTCCAACGATTCCACATGCGGCGGCTGGAACACGAATCGACCCCGAGGTATCAGAGCCAATCGCACCATATGCAAGATAAGCCGCAACCGCGGCTGCCGAGCCTCCACTAGATCCCCCGGGCGTCTTCTCTAAATTCCATGGGTTTCTACAGGTTCCGTAATGGGGATTATCTGTAGTTGCTCCCAAGGCATACTCGTGCATATTCGTCTTTCCCAAAAAAATCGCTCCCGCAGTACCCAATCTTTCGACAACACCTGCTGATTTGTTTGACACAAAATCTTTATGGATCTTCGATCCCATTGTCGTTACCTGATCGGCAAAATACACATTATCTTTAATCGCGAGGGGAATACCATGCAGGGGACCTTTATATTTGCCTTTAGCAATTTCTCGAGCAGCCCTCTTAGCCTGCTTGAGCGCACTCTCTGAATAAATGGAGATGAAGGAATTCAATATTCCATCAAATTTTTCTATCCGCTCCAAACAAACCTGCACAAGATCCAAGGGAGAAAGATCACGCTTTTTTAGGAGCGCGCCTGCCTCCGCTATAGTCAATAAGTGCAGGTCATCACTCATCCTTTTCACCTAGTAAAGGTGAAAAAGTGAGAGCAATGTCATTCTCCTTCAGCAAACCCTCATCAACTACCACTCGATAACTCTCTATGTACTCCCAATATTCTTTTAACTTTAGGCGAGTAGCAGGATTAATTTCTTCTCGTTGAAAGGGGTCCATACTTGAGCTACTCGTTTGTTGCTGGGTTATGAGGGACCCAACGGTCATGTTTCGTGCGATGCAAGTAGAAGAAGTAGTAGACAAGAGAAACCAAAGCGATAATGCTCACGATTTCGACATCACTGAACTTCTGCTGACTTAATGTCAATCCAACGCCAATGATTGTGACGATTGGCGCCAATGGCCACAAAATCATCTTATAAGGGCGTTCGGCATCCTTGTGCTTGATTCGGCTGACGATCGATGCAATCGCAATAAGTGCATAAAGAATCACAATCAAAACTGCTGTGAAAGTAATAGAGCTGACCAAACTTGCCTTAAGACAAAAGAGCGTCGAGATCAGCCCGATGATGATGGTCGAAACCCAAGGAGACCTAAACTTAGGATGAACCTTCCCAAGCAATTCGTTAACTGGATTAGGCCAAGCCTTATCACGGCCGCTTGACCAGAGGACTCGGGCAAACTGCATGGTGATCGCAAGTGTTGCATTGGCGATAGCAAATAGCGCCCCAACGGTAACAACTTTTCCAGCAGTCGAACCTAATTCATTGGTTATTAGGTCCGTGAAAGGAGTTGAACTACTCAAATATGCTTTTAGATCGTGAGTTCCAAAGAGGCCGAAGGCGAATGGAAGGAATTCAAAGACAATTCCAACGAGTGCTGCGATCATGACCGCGCGCCCTACGTTACGAGCCTTTCCTTTAACTTCTTCTGAGAAATTTATAGCGCTGTCGTAACCATTCACAGAGAAGAGAGATGCCGCAATTGCTGCAACTATCGCGGCGCCTGCGACAGAACCAAAGGTTCCATTTTTTATGACAACGGGATGGGTAATGATTGACAATGGTTGGTTCCAATGGAAAAGCCCGGAACCGGTGATCGTAATCAGGACAACAAATTCAATTGCAAGGCAGACAGAGATGATGATCGCCCCGACGTGAATTCTCAGAACCGCCAAAAGGGTGATAATTGCCATGGCGATGGCCGAAGAGATATTTACAGAGATTGAGGCGCTGAGGGAATGAAGGTAAGTACCGATTCCTAACGCAAGAGTTGCCGGGATAAAAATTCCCTGACATACATAATCTACCATCGCTAGGAACCCCAGTGGCCTCCCGAGGACGCGGTGCACAATATTGTACAAACCACCAGCAGTGGGATACATCGATCCAAGTTCTGCCATGCACATGGCGACCGTAACCGCGATGAGACACCCAAGTCCAAAAGCCCAAAAGCCTGCGCTTCCCGCAATTGTTAATACCGCCCCTGCGGTTACCAATAATGAAGCCATTGGTGTTATGTCGCTGAGTGCCAAAGAAATAAGACTCAAGAAACTTAACTCACGCGCCAAACTTTCTACTTCGGCCTTAGCCATGGCTTATTCCCCTCATAGGTAATTTCGGAAAACGATACTGTACAAATAGTATTTTCTGGTGATTTGAGTATTCTTTTTGCGAGAAATTTAGGAAGTACTCAACAGTCCTTAACGCAGACTTATGATTTCATTGTTTTTTTAGCCGGGCGACAACCTGGTCATGGGGAAGGGCATAACTTTTGTGGCCCTTGCGACCTTCCATATCTTGATTTGCGATCAGGGCATTTACTACAGCCTCCTCAACTGCTTGAACTGTGGCCGTGTAGAAAGAGTCCATACAGCCCCAGGGAATGAAGCGCATTTGATCGTAATCTTCAGTGGTCGTTTCAGAGATTGGAAAGTGGCTATTTAGGGAGCCCTCATTAGCTGTGGAGAAAGCGATAAAAATGTCGCCAGAAAAGTGGCTTCCCGTGGTACCAGTTCTAGCCAGCCCGATCGTAGCTCGCTTGGCCAGTGCTTTGCACTGAGCAGGGAGCAGGGGGGCATTGGTTGCTATTACGACAATCGCTGAACCGGCTCCGGGCGGTGCCTTTCCTATCGCTTGATCTTGAACAAACCAGTCCGTCTCATCTATTGGATTCGGCAAATCTATACCGGACATAGGAACCCCAGCAATGGATAACTCTTGCCTAGATCCAAAATTAGCCTGTATAAACGCGCCAACAATGTACTCATCTGAACCGTATGGAACCGAGCGTGAAGCGGTGCCGTTTCCACCCTTAAATCCATAGCAATTCATTCCGGTTCCGCCACCGATCGAACCTTCAGCCACTGCGCCACCTTTAGCCGAATCGATTGCTTCTACAGCATGCTCGGTTTTGATATGTGATCCGTTAATATCGTTGAGGTAGCCATCCCATGTTTCGGCGACCACTGGAAGTAACCACTGCGCGGTTAGTCGAGGATGATGCTCGTTTACCCAATCAATAACGCCCCGATGTACCGTTCCCACAGCATGAGTGTTTGTAATCATGATGGGAGTAGAGAGGGCACCGCCTTCCTCAATCCACAAGGCACCAGTCATTTCACCATTTCCGTTAAATGAGTGAATTCCGGCAGCGCAGGCGAGTCCAACTTTTTTACGCCCTCGTGGCAGGATCGCGGTAACCCCAGTTCGTACTGAATCGCCCATAATGAGCGTTCGGTAGCCAACTTCAACGCCAGGCACATCCGTGATTGCATTCTCTTTTCCAGTAACACCTTGGAAGGTAATGCCAATATTGCGCGCCCTTGGGATACCTGCAGATTCCAAAATGCCGCCCCTTAGAGTGAATTACATAGTGTTTAACTTGATTGCACACCAGAGAATAGCAACCCCTCACTCTTTTCTAGCGTTCGTGCACCTATATCTAGAAACTTTTCAATTTAGGGTCTGCTCATGACCGAGTCTGACTCTAGACGCTCCCAATTCTTATCTTTCATTGAGCGTTTGAGCCAGAATGCTGGAGAGAATGCAGACGTCTTAGGGTTGGTACTCGTTGGATCGGCGGCTGAAACATGTAGGGCCGACGAGTGGTCCGATCACGATTTCTTTCTCATCGTAAAACCAACTTGTGGCGAGAGATTCCGCAGCGAACTCCTGGGCTGTCCCGGTTGATAAAACAAATATCACTGAGCGAGTTCGAGCGATCCAGAAGAGCACAAACCCAAGGCCATTTATTCTTGAAAATGAGTGGGGACTCTTTCTCGCGACGATTTTGTGGTCACGTTGGGCATACTTAACGATGAGCTACTTTTGCAGAGCGATGTTGTCCGAAAAAGGTTAGTTTGGGGAATAACCCCCTCTGATGTGCAGAGTCCCTCACAACATCATCCAAATTAAGTACGAGTTCAACTTAAATGTGCTCTAGCACTGCGCATGCACTAAAGTTGAGGACTAACAAGTCAAGGAGTTTTAAAGGTGCCCAGCAAAGATATAAAGGTCGGATTACTTGCCTACGGCGCAATCGGAGATGAACACAATCGGGCGATTCAAGCCACCCTGGGTATGGCTCTTTCTGCGGTCTGTGACACAAATCCGGAACGACTAGAGGCGGCCTTACGCCTTTCACCAGGGGCCAAAACTTTTACCGACGCCAATGAAATGTTGGCGTCAGGAGAAATCGATTTGGTGGTGATTTCAACACCTCCCAATAGTCACTATAAATGGGCTAAGCAAGCGTTATCTCTTGGCCTTCATGTCATGCTTGAAAAACCTATGGCGCTAACGACGCAAGAGTGTGACGAGTTAATGGAATTAGCACTTACTAAGGGAGTTCTCCTCGTTGTGTATCAGAACCGGCGCTATGACCTAGATTTCCTGACGATGAAGCAGCTAATTGATACAGATCAGATCGGTGATGTCTTTCATTACGAAAGCTTTGTTGGTGGTTACTCAAAGCCCTGTTCGTTCTGGCACTCTGATGCCGCCGTATCAGGCGGGGCGATCTTTGATTGGGGAAGTCACTTTATCGACCAGATCATGTCGATCGTGCCATCAGAGATTGATTTCGTAAGCGGACTCAATCAAAAGCGAGTTTGGGACCACGTAACGAATGCTGATCATGCACAGGTCAGCATTAACTTTAAAGATGGTGTGCAGGCAATTTTTATTAACTCAGATTTAGCCGCTGCCCGTAAGCCTAAGTTTTATGTACTTGGGACGAAAGGCGCAATAATTGGAGATTGGGACTTGTCAGCGGGTGATTCCGTTGCCGACTTACCAGCAATTATTTCACTCCTCCTCGGTGATGGCAGCAGCCAGGTAGTTCCACCTGTGAACGTTGAGCCTTACTCTTTTTACTCATCGGTGGTGGCTTATATCAACGATGGGATACCGATGTCTGTGGTCGCAGAACAATCACGGGATGTTGTCGCCATTATGCAGGCAGCGGAAGAGTCAGCGCTAGCAAATGGAAAGCCGGTTTCGCCCTTACTATTGCGGACATGATTCGCTGGGGGTTTCTAGGCGCAGGTTGGATTGCCACGACGGCCTTAGCGCCCGCTGTTCATAGTGCAAAAAATGGGATATTACACGGGGTAGCTAGTCGAGATCCCGGCCGCGCAGAGGCGTTACATCCAAAGAAAGTCTATGAAAAGTATGAGGATTTACTGGCCGACCCGGAGATTGATGCGGTGTATATCAACCTCGCCAATTATCAACATTGCCAATGGGCAGTTGCAGCCTTAGCCGCCGGCAAGGATGTTTTGTGCGAAAAACCTCTAGCTTTGGACCTTGCACAAGGTCAGGTAATGGCCGATGCCGCTAAAAAATATAATCGGTTACTTGTTGAAGCGGTGTGGAGTCGGTGGCATCCCAGATTTGTGCGCATCGTTGAATTGGTAGCGGGTGGGGATATTGGAAAGCTCGTTGGGATTGAATCATCATTTTGTTTTACTGCAGAATTTCAAAATAACTATCGACTGATCTCAGAGATGGGAGGCGGCAGTTTGCTCGATGTTGGGGTTTATCAAGCCCATGTCTGGAGGGCATTGAACCAGGGTGAGCCAGAATTAAAGATTGATTCTCTCACTCAAAGTTTGGGTGCTACCGGCGAGGATCTAACCACACAGATTTATGGAGAGTTAAGTAACGGCGTAAAGATCAGTGCACTTTCATCATTTGAAATGCCAGAGATGCAACGACTTGTGATCTCTGGCCAGGCAGCAACGATTGAGTGCCAGGGAAATGATGCGTTCACATCTTGGAGGAAGCCAAGCTCGATGCGCATTGGTAATCACCTTCAGGAGTTTGCACCCGTTGACCCTTACTCCATAATGATTGAAAACTTTGGCAATTACATCAAAGGTGAACCGGCATGGATTCCGCCGATTGAACAATCTCTCTATGTTATGAAGCTCTTGGATCAAATTAAATCTTCGGTAGCTTAGCTAGGTGTTATGGGAAGCAATTCTTTCGAGGTATCTGGTGGCTAAGCGGACAAGCAGGGAGTTCCTGTGCGAGGCGAGCCAGCGATAGCCCACCCGGCCAAGCCAACCCGATCGTTCGATCTGCCTAGATATGAATGTATTACCGCGCAAGCTGAGAAGAAAAGCGATTGCGGAGGTGCCCGAGTAAGTTTTTTGGTCAGTAACTACACAGACTGCCTTCTCGCACTGGCTGCGAGTTAACCCGTATGTCGCGAGATCAGCATCCTGAAACGCCACTGCAGTAACACGCAGTTTTTCTTGCAGCCAAGTGAGGGATGCTCTGCAAAAACGACATTCACCATCATAAATGAGGATGACTTCCAGATGAGTTGCCACGGCGAGATCTACTTAGCGGGCTCTAACTCTGGAGTTGTTACCGGCTGGCTGGGAGTAATTGCGGGTTCATTCTCGCGTTCGCGCCGAACTACTCGTTCTGGTTCTCCGATTTCAGCCATCTGATTTCTCCTAACGCCTCTGTGACCAAGGTTACCGCCCGTTCCCCATTTGATTCTCTCTGAAATAAGTGTTTAATCATCCCGTGAGTGCCACTCGTAGGAAACAAACGTTAATTAAATTAGTCAGGTTCTACCCACTATCAGCCCTGGGCCTACTCGCAATCGCCTTTCTATTTGGTGGATTTACTCACCAAATTAATCCGATTTTCCCCCAAGCTGAGGTGTTGACCGCCTTATCTATCTTTATGGTTGCTATGCCCGTGCTTTTTATTTTGGGTTTCACGTTGGTTAGCATTTTGAGTGACCGAGAGTTAAAACGCAGTGCGGCCAAGCACAATAAGTTTGCCTACGAAGATGCGTTCGAACTTCCCAATGAAAAAATGCGTGGCTACAAGTTAGCCCTGATCACCGGACGTGATCCGACACTCACTGGCTTGACTGGGGATAGATACAAAGCAGATGACAGTGCCACCTGCGCAAGCAATCCAGAACACGTTCCACCCGTCATTGATTGTGAGTGTGGCTTTTATGCATTTAAGAATGTTAAAGACGCAAAATTTGAACTTTCAATCAATCCCGGAGTTTTTTTGATTGATATTGATTTATTTGGAGTTGGATTTGAGTACGAGAGGGGTTACCGCGCGGAATCCCAAGTCGTCAATCATTTGACTGCTCCCAAACGATGTATGCGATGCAAGATATTTTCGCCAAAAGTATTTGTTGCTAGTTACAAAATTGGATATACCGACCAAACATGGTGGCAATGGGGTTTGCGCTGCGGATTGTGCAGTCACACTTTTAAGGAGAGCGATGTATTGACCATCAAGGAAATGGCAGACCTACTTAAGGTTGTAATTGTTTAATATTCCCAGACTGGTTCCTGCGCTTCATACACTTGTCCACTCGCAGGAAAGATTAAGAAGCGATCAAACCCTCTGGTAAACCAACGGTCATGCGTTACCGCCAAAACAGTTCCTTGAAAACTATTTAACCCTTGCTCTAGGGCTTCGGCTGATGCCAAATCCAAATTATCTGTCGGCTCATCCAGTAGCAAGATCGTGGCTCCTCCTATTTCCAATAATAGGATCTGAAAGCGAGCCTGCTGCCCACCAGATAGCGATTCAAAAAGTTGGTCCGCTTGTTGGTGTAATTCATAACGGCGCAACACGCTCTTGGCAGGCCCGAGTTGCAGGGAGTGCTCCTCCCACAGGATTTCGACAAGTGACTTACCAATGAACTCTGGGTGCGCGTGTGTCTGAGCAAAGAAGCCTGGGACCACCCGTGCACCCAGTTTAAATCCGCCAGAGTGTTCGATAGCATCCGAGCCAGCGAGCAGGCGTAGGAAATGCGATTTGCCGGTTCCATTCTTACCCAGGATCGCAACGCGGTCGCCATAAAAGAGTTCGAGATCAAAAGGTCCAGTCAGGTTACTAAGCGCCAGTTGCTCACAGGTCACCACCCGAAGCCCCGTTCGGCCACCTTTGAGTCCGATCTTCACATCTTGCTCAATGGGTGGAGCCTCTGGCGCTCCTACCTCTTCAAACTTACGAAGGCGGGTCTGCATCGCTCGATACCGTGAGGCCATATCCGGGGAGTTAGCTGCTTGAACCTGCAATTTCTTTACCAGGTCCACTAGCCGCTCGTGCTCTTCTTCCCAGCGTTGCAGGAGTTCAGCAAACCGCTCTTGCCTTGCTTTGCGAGCATCATGCCAACTTTCAAAAGTACCACCGTGCACCCAAACTGTATTGCCATTTGCGCCAAGTTCAACCGTAACGATTTTTTTGGCAACGCGATTGAGTAATTCACGGTCGTGGCTTACGAAAAAAACCGTCTTCTTGCTTAAGGCAAGTTGCTCCTCGAGCCAACGTTTGGCGGGGACATCCAAGTAGTTATCTGGCTCATCAAGGATGAGAACTTCATCAGGCCCGCGCAGTAGTGACTCAAGAACTAATTTCTTCTGCTCTCCCCCAGAAAGAGTATTGACCAAGCGATGAGAGACCTCGTCATACGGCTTGCCGAGGGCTGATGTACAGCAAACATCCCACATAACTTCTGCGTCGTATCCACCAGCATCGCCCCAGTCAGAGATTGCTTGAGCAAAGGCCATCTGCTCTTTCTCGGTGTTGCTTGTGTTCAGGGAGAGTTCGCTCGCACGAATCTTCTCTGCGGCTGCGCGAATCTTGGGAGGAGAGACAGAGATGAGAAGGTCTCGCACGGTACTTTTATCGCGTACCTGACCAATGAACTGGCGCATAACACCCAGACCACCAGAGATTGCCACCTTGCCTTCGTGGGGTTCTAAATCCCCACAAATCATCTTGATGAGCGTCGTCTTTCCAGAGCCATTGGGGCCAACGATGGCGACCTTCGCACCCTCTCCAACTCTAAAATTCACGTTGTTCAGCAATAATCGACCATCGGGTAGCCAATATTCCACTCCACTTACATCGATATGACCCATCAGGGTTAAAGTCTAATCACTCGGGTCGTGGTGATGATTACACCGGCATGAGGGTGGCTCTTCAATAAATTGGATATCGCCGGTAAAGATCAACCCTACGATCAGCCTTGATTGAATTTCGCGGACCAATGACGTCATCCGTCGGCAATTCAACTTCAGCGTAAAAAATTTCTTCATTTCGGCTTTGTGCAATTGACTGAATTACCCCGTTGCAATCAACAATGACACTTGAGCTCACCCAGTGGATACCATTTTCATCCCCCGTGCGGTCACATGCGGCGATAGCCAGCTTATTTTGCGATGCAGCGGCCTGAATGCGAACAACTTCCAGTGGGGTGGGTTTATTAGGAAGTCCCAAATCTGGCCAATTAGTGGGGATAGCAAGCAGCTGCACTCCATTCAACATCGAATAACGAATCCATTCAGAAAACTCCACGTCATAGCAAATAACTGTCCCAATCCGTCCGAGGTGAGTCTGGACGATAAGCGGTGGGGTTTCTCCCCGCTCGAAAAAATCTGGCTCGTCACCCCATAAATGAGCCTTTGTATACACTCCAAGAAGCCCGGTCGAGTCAATAATGACTGAACAATTCTTTAACTTTTTACCATCCACAAGACCGACGCCAGCGATAAGCACGATGTTAAGTTCACGAACAAGGCTCTTCCACTCTTGCATTTGGGGTCCATCGATCTGCCAACAATTACCAATCGCTTGCTCGCGCGATGTAAACGCGTAGCCCGAATTAACTAATTCAGGAAGGAGGACTAGCTCCGCACCGTTTCTCGCCGCTTCTCTCAGCGCTTCCTTGGATTTTGCAAAGTTCGAAGCCGGATTCTCGACCGAAAGTTCTAACTGGGCGACGGCAACTTTGATGGCCATAACTTAAGTAAAATTCGGGTCAAGACTAAGATGTTCGTGAATGGCAAGCCAGCGTTCACCATTCTTTTCAAAGACGATGGTTTCCCGCTCTCCAATTGTCATTCTCTCTCCGCTGATAGATGATTCGGTTCTGACGGAATGGGTAAAAATCGCAATCTGAGAATCGGCATGCAGGGTCACCTTTGCTTCGCTTGAGAAGCATCCATGAACCCTAAATCCTCCTTTCTGCCAAGATTCCCATTCATCTTCATATTCCCGGCGAGAATAAAAAGGTCTATTGCTTGAATAAAAAATAAAAGTAGCTGCAGGCGAGAAACAGGAAAAGTATCTTTCCTTGTTCTGTGAACCAAAAGCCGCCACAATTTCCGCAGCGGCTTCTAGGACCATAGTGTCGGCGTTCATCAATTAACGCACGAAACCATTCTTCTTGAGTAGAGCATCGCTCTTCTCAATTAGTACCGCTTCCGCAGCCAGATCCATCGACCGGGAAAGCACAAGATACAAAAGTCCACCAACTACCAACCCTATGATCCAAGAAATATCAATCTGTTGCAGCCACTTAGAGCCAGGGCTCAGCCATACTCCAGGAATATTGATAAATGGCAGTTCGGCTGCCAGCCCGACAAGGTAGGCCGTAATACCACGGTAACCCCATCGACCATAGATCCCACTGGGAGTAAAGAAATCTGCAATTGCAAACTTCCCATGGCGAACAAAGTAAAAGTCAATCAAATTAACTGAGGTCCAGGGAGCAAGCAAATAGAGCATCACAAGCAGTGAGTTATTTAAGGCTGTAGTAGCTGAACCACCAAAAGCTAAACTAGGAATAATCCAAATAATTGCTAGTAATAAGATGACATTAATACGCACCTTGGAGCCAGAAGATACTGGGCGAATTGAGTCAATCATCGTAACAACCGAAAGCATCCCGCTATAGGCATTCATGCCCATGGTTGCGACAAGGGCGCCAACGGAGAGAATGGCCAGAAGACTTCCCATATGACTTATTACTGAGTTCCCAGCTACCTGCATTCCGGTAAGGGCATCGGCAGAATGAAGACGGATTGCGAGCCACGATCCAATAGGCATTAACCAGATCGGTGAACCACTTGCTCCAAGAAAAACGGCTGTAATAATCTTGGATTGCGAGGAATTTCTTGGTAAATATCTCGAGTAATCCGAGACGTATGGCGCATAGGTAATGTTGTACGAGGCAGCGATTGCAAACATCGAGATAAACCCAACCCAAGAGAATCGACCAGCATCCACCCCCGTTGCTCCTGCATGGTGAGAGAAAATACCAATAGTAAGAATCGCCCATAACGGGAGTGATCCCCAGAAAAGTACTTGGAAAATTCGATGCAGCCAATCATGCCCATAGATTGCAATCACCAACGCAATTACGGTCATTACAACCACAACCAAAGATTGGTTCCACTTAAAAATTCCGTGAATTCCTATTTTTAAGAGCACGGCATCAACGACGTTAAATGCTACAAAGGTAAAGGTTGTGGCTATCAAAGGAAAAATGACCCCTCGGTAACCAAATTGGCCACGAGATTGAACCATCTGTGGCAAACCAAGTCGAGGACCCTGTGCTGCATGGGCGGCCATGAAGAGTGTTCCAAAAAGAACCCCAAGGATTTCAGCGAGAATCGACCATTTCAGTGAAAGACCCAGCGCTGGACCTATGAGCCCAATGGCAACAGTGAAGGGTTGAAAATTTCCTAGAAACCAGAATGGTCCCTGTTTCCAAACAACGCCTTTTCTCTCACTATCTGGAACAAACTCAATATGACGTGCCTCAATATTTGAATTTGAGGTGCTATCTCCAGCCATGCGTACTCTCCTTTGGATGGTACATTGAGATCAGAAATCTAGATTACTTGCAGGTGGAAGTAAATGGCAGAGAGGTGGTTTACATGGAGAAGAATCTTTCGGATCTTCACTCCGTCGGCCCCAAAGGTCAGATAGGTCCTATCAACTCGCTGAAAATGCCTCGCTTTGCTGGATTCACTACCTTTGCCAGACTTCCCCGTATAGATCAGGTGGCGTCATACGACGTGGCAGTAGTTGGAGTTCCATTCGATAGTGGAGTCTCATATAGACCCGGGGCTAGATTTGGTCCCAATGCAATACGAGAAGCCTCCCGACTTTTAAGGCCGTATGACCCAGCAAATGAGACATCACCTTTCTACACTCAACAGGTGGTAGATGCAGGAGATATTGGGTGCAACCCATTTAACATTCACGAGGCGTTAAAAACTATTGAAGATGAGATTACAACGCTCAACTCTGGAGGGAAGAAGGTCCTCACCCTTGGAGGAGATCACACCATTGCTTTACCGATACTTCGCTCACTGAATGCGCAATATGGTCCGGTCTCTGTATTGCATTTCGACTCACACCTTGACACCTGGGATACCTACTTTGGTGAGCCGTGCACCCATGGGACTCCCTTTAGGAGAGCGAGCGAGGAAAACTTAATCCTGAAAGGCAGTTCTCTTCACATTGGTACCCGAGGGTCGATTTATGACAAGAGCGATCTTGATGATGATGCCCGCCTAGGTTTTGGAATTATCTCAGCGCGTGATATTCCAGACCTTGGAGTAAAAGAAGTTGTAAGGATGATAAAGGCACGTGTAGGAGACACTGCGCTGTATGTCTCCATTGACATTGATGTATTAGATCCGGCATTTGCTCCTGGCACCGGAACGCCCGAAGCCGGAGGTCTGTCATCTCGAGAACTTCTTGCAATCCTTCGTGGAATCAATAATTTAAATATCATCGGCGCAGATATCGTTGAGGTTGCCCCCGTATACGACCACGCTGAAATCACCTCCATTGCGGCAAGTCATCTCGCATATGAATTAATCTCCGGTTGGTCTAAAAGGATTCAGGCGGATCCAGCTCAAGCTTTTTAGACGCTCATCCTTTTGGCCAACGCCGAACATTGCTTTCGAATTTCAGGGATCGCTGTGCTTTCAAAGGCTTCGCCAGAGCGAAGTGGCCCTATGGCATAGATCTGTGGGTAGGAGGTTCCATCAACTCGAAGCAGTAACCCTGTCGAAACATCCACCGCCAACCCCATTCCCAACGGTCCTCGGGAAGTCTTACCCCCCTTCAATAAATTCATGGTCAATGGATCTGTTAACTCATACACACGGCCGATCGTGATGGCCAGGTAGTCGCCAGAATAAGTCTTCCCATTTTCTAGTTCGAGGTCGACGTGATGCTCACCGGCAGTAACCCGCACCACTTTTCCTTTAACCACTGTTAATCGCCCGGACTCGATTTCTGCCTCGACTTGATCTGCGACTTCAGGTGCAATGCGGTGACGACGACGCGACCACCATGAACCGTCGACCACCAAGAACTCCGCACGCTCCTCAGTGGAAAATTTCTGCCACATGGCCTCGGTAATTGGTCTCAAGCCATCAACGGCCTCGCGCCACATATCCCCCGCGCTGGCCAGGTATTCACGAAGTTTGGGCAAGGTAGAAACTTCATCCACTGTCGGAGTAAATGGAGTGATGGGAAATTGCACATGCCTTTCGGGAAGATTTCCCGAGCCAGAAATGGCGATTACCTTATTACGACTGTCGCGAGATAAATGTGCCAAGGCAATATCTATAAAACTCAATCCCGTGCCAAAGCAGAGAAGAGTCCGTGATTCTGGGAGCGTATTACTATCCCAGACATCTGGAATGACTCGCGAAGATTCTGGAAAATCATGCAAGAAGTCAGGAATTCGGGCCTTGCCATGCCCCATCGCCAGGATAACTGCCGCATAATTTTTCGATTCACCCGAGGAGAAGGTGGCTCGGACTCCCCCATCTGATCTCACCTCAAGATCCGTGACGATGGCACGAATGTGGGTACACCCCTCACCTAGACGATTGCGCAGGTAAGTGCCATAAGTGCGACGTTCTAAAAAAGAATATTCTGGAGCGTTGGACCATTCAACGAAATCGTTGGGGAGCTCTTCAAAAGCGCTCATCCGTGACGAAGGAACATTAAGTCGATGGTGCGGGTCGCGGGTCTGGTAGGCCAAGCCCTCACCCAGAAACTCACGGGGTTCAACGATCTCTATCTGCTCAATTTTAAAGCCAGCGTGCCGCAGGGCAATGGCAGAAATGACCCCAGAGGCACCCCCGCCAACGATCAGTATCTTTCCCGAATGCACCATGGTGAATAGATAGTGCCATCTCTTTAACTCAATCGCCAACCGCTACAGTTCTGATTCACAGAGTGAGGACGGATATGGACGGAACAAAGAGGGATGGGATGTCGGCTCCGCTAGCGGTCAGACTTCGCCCTGCCAACGTTCACGAGCTTTTAGGTCAGCAACACCTCATTCAACCGGGTTCACCACTCATGCGATTGATCTCCGGGGAAGAAAGACATATTACGAGTGTGCTTCTTTATGGTCCCCCGGGAAGCGGCAAGACGACTCTTGCCAAGATGATCGCGCACTCGGACTCTCGAATTTTTGTAGAACTATCTGCGGTCAGTTCAGGCGTCGGTCAGGTTCGCGAAGTCTTAACACAGGCACAGGAAAGATTGGCTACGGAGCAGAAGGAGACCGTTCTCTTTATTGACGAGGTGCACCGTTTCTCAAAAGCGCAACAAGATGCCTTGCTACCTGGGGTCGAGAACCGATGGGTGACTCTTGTGGCTGCCACTACTGAGAATCCCTCCTTTTCCATCAATGCTCCACTACTTTCTAGATCAATCGTGCTCACCTTGCGCGCTATTCCAGATGACGAAATTGCAACCCTGATCAACCGCGCAATCACGGACCCACGGGGCTTGAATGGGGAAGTCACAATTGAACAACAGGCGCTTGGCGCCCTCGTCAGACTTGCGGCGGGCGATGCACGCAGGGCGCTGACCTATCTGGAAGCCGCTGCCGGCGTGGCAACGGGGGAAATAACCACTGAAGTTCTAAATCGGGCTGTCGATCGAGTAGTCGAAAACTATGACCGCGGCGGGGACAACCATTACGACGTTGCCAGCGCATTTATCAAGAGCATTCGCGGCTCCGATGTGGATGCCGCACTCCATTATTTAGCGAGAGCGCTGGAAGCGGGCGAGGATCCACGATTTATTGCCAGAAGGGTCATGATTAGTGCGAGTGAAGATATCGGCCTGGCAGATCCTGGCGCCCTTGGGCTCGCTGTTGCCGCGGCTCAAGCGGTGGCGCTGGTCGGCATGCCTGAGGCCCGGATTATTCTCGCGCAAGCCGTCACGTATCTCGCAACCGCACCAAAATCAAATGCCGCCTACCTGGCAATCGAGAGAGCGATCGCTGATCTTCGTTCATCGAAGTCGGGAGCTGTACCAGCACATCTTCGAGATGGAAACTCAGGCGCGCTGCGCGATACCCAGGAAAAGTCCCAGCGAGAAACTACTCCTTATATCTACCCCCACGACATTCCCATGGGAGTCGCCAAGCAGCAGTACTTACCCGATGCGCTTCTAGGAACCGAGTATTACCATCCAACGACTCACGGGTATGAAGCCAGAATAAAAACTGCTCTGGAGCAAATTCGAAAAATGCTCAGAGGGAAGTAGACAGCTGGCGCCAAGAAGAGAAACTTCTGACGGATCCTGCGTGAGGGGCTCGAAGCCATGGATATGGATGGATCTCTGCTAACTGTTCAAACTTTCGAAATGAGGGAACTGGTGCAAAGGTAACAGCAACTGCATTCTGCGCTGCGAATTGGTAGGGGTCCCCGAGAAATACTTCAACTTCTCTGCGAGTAGCGAGGTCTTGCAGAGTTTGTATATAAAAGCCGATCCGGCGGGAGCTGAGTTGCAATTTGCTCAGAGCCGCTTCATTGAATATAAAGATTGCGGGTAGCCCCGGGTTAGCCACGAGAGCTGGATCTTCATCGCCCAAGGAATCGATGGTAAGCAGGACATATTTAGGTGTTACAACTTTAATGGCCTCGCTGGGTCCAGCGGTTTTCTTTGAGTCAGGATCTCGATCAAGGAGCGGGTCGCGCTGGAGTTGATGGGGCTCTATCTCATCGGGGAACTCTTGAATAGGGCAGTTGTTTTTCAGCGGACACTTGCCGCAGAGACCCGGAGCGCGCTTTTCTACCTGCCACCTGGCGAAGCCGTAAGGCTTGCCGGTTCCCGCACCAACAGTCCACTGCCAACCAAGAAGGTTCGCTGCCCTCGAACCATCAATCAATTCGCGATACATCCGTTCTTGACCATGCAACCAACCCATCTCGTTGCGAACGGTCCAAT
>ENA-OFCD01000251-OFCD01000251.1-metagenomes-genome-assembly--contig:-NODE-251-length-36069-cov-20.814961_pt1 | contig 36069 bp, 36 predicted proteins | sample MGYA00153392_OFCD01 | MGnify analysis MGYA00153392
GTTGCAAAATCAAAGGGTGGATTTGATGTCCGATCGAATTTGGTCGCGGCTTGCAAACGCTGTAACAATAGCAAAACTAGCCAAGAACTTTGGAAATGGTGGCAGTCATCGCCTTGGTGGTGTGAAGTTCGCGCACACAGACTATCCTCTGAAGTTTTGATCTGTAAACTCAAACCGATCGAACCTTTGACGCCTTAAATGTTTGCTGACGGGGAGAGATATTGCTCGTACATCTGATTGATCACCCGTTCTCCAACAGGGTTGGGCCGCAAGCGATCGCGACGAATACATTCTTGACGATCGACCATTGTAAAGTCCTGAATCTTAAATTCAGCTTGATACTCTTGGGCAATTGCGATCGCCGTTGCTTCATGAATAGGATTAAGGTTAGTATCCGACCAAATAACCGAATAACCAATGCTAAGATAGTGGCGAGTTAATACATCCCGAACTCGAATCACCTGTCCTTCACGCGTTTCGCAGTCCGCTAATTGCAATCGCAACTCATCTTTAGTTAAATTTGCGGTATGGGGATACTGTTCAATATACGATCGTGCCCAAGTGCTTTTCCCACTGGCAGGAAGACCTTTCGTGAGAATAAGAGTTAGCGTCATATCAGCAGTTTGCGATCCTGTTTGAGTTAAGGCTTTGTGCTGTGTGTTCTAAACTCTAAATTCCTCTTTCCATAGCAACCGTAACAACCGTTCCCTCACCGGGCTGACTCCACACCGCTATCGTTGCGCCTTGAATCTCCACCGACTGCTTCACAATAGCCATTCCCAAACCATTCCCCGGTACAGTGCCCACATTACTTCCGCGCTGAAACGGCTCAAACAATCGATCGAAATCTCCAGGAGGAATCCCGATGCCCTGGTCGGACACTTTAAAGGTTAGGGTCCGATCGTCAAACGTAATGTCTAGTTCAACGATCGGATGCGATGGAGAATATTTCAGGGCGTTGCTTAGGAGATTCATCAAGATTTGACGGAGCAGCATTTCGTCTAGATAAGCCATCACCTCAGGCACGTCCGGCTGCACCGATAATCTGATGCCCGTTTCAGTAGTCCTGTCTTCGCTATCACAAACACTCCCGCCTACTATTTCATGGATCAAACCCTGGCAGAACGATCGGACTTCTACAGGACTCGGTTCACACTTCAGTTTTTTTGCATCAGCTCGTTCGATGAGTAAAATATCACTCAACAGATTATTCATCTTCACCGCTGTCTCGTGAAGGCGTTGAGTCTGCTCAAGGCGCGGATCGTCAGGGCTGCTCTCCACAAATGACACCCCAGAGGGCAGTTCTGATGCCAATACAGACGGCAGTGTAAAAGGCAGGGCAGACGGCGATCGAGTCGATTTCAGCTCGTTATTTTCCTGAAGCGCCTGAAAAAGCTGGCTGTGGGTAATAGCAACTTCCAGCGGCGACATCAGTTGTTGCAGCAGTTCCATCTCAAAGTTTGACCAGGGATGGTGGGCCGAGCAGTCGTGGGCAATAAGCCAGCCCCACACGGATTCACGCTGCAACACCGGAATGACCAGCATCGATCGCACTCCCATCTGCTGGAGATAAAGTGCGCCCCGCGATTGCCACTCAGGATGGTCTAGCCGCTCAATCCCATGAACCATCGATCGTTCATAAAGCTGAATCGGTTCGGGGAACAGGTCCACTTCGGCTAGCTCTTGCCCGAGCAGCGAGGCCACCTCTGAATGAGCTGCTTCACTGATAACCTTTCCTCGCCCTTGTTCTAGGCGCTGGAAGACCAAGACTCGATCGACATCGAGCAATGCCTGAACTTCAGTGGTCGTGGTGCTGAGAATTTCATCAAGCTGGAGCGATCGACGGATTTTTAGGGTCAGGTCAGCTAAGATTTGCGATCGCATGGACTGTTGTTGGAGGGCCGCTTCGGCTTGTTTTCGGTGAGTAATATCCCGCTGAATCGCTACCCAGTAGTTGTAGCGTCCAGTCTGATCAGCCACCGGAAAAATGCTGAGTTCGATCCAAATTTCACTGCCGTTCTTATGGTGGTTGATGATTTCAACCAGGACGGGCTGCCAGGATTTGAGGGCCGATCGGACGTGCTGAAGAGTCTCGCTGTCGGTGTTCGGTCCCTGCAAAATCCGGGGTGTTTTGCCGACAATTTCTTCAGGCTGATAGCCCATCATTCGGGTAAAGGCTTGATTGACGTAGACAATGTGAGGACCGGGAAGTTGCACAGGCTCGGCTTCAGTTATCACCACGGCATCGTTGGCATTTACAACTACAGATTCCAGCAGTCGCAGCCAGCTTTCCTGTTGTTTGCGTTCCGTGACATCTTCGGTCATCGCGACAATGCGATCGACTTTTCCGACGGCGTTGCGCACCGGGACCGCACGGGTCATGAGCCAGCGGATCTGACGATCGGGCGCGAGCAATCGATAGGTCACTTCAGTAGAATTTCCTCTCAGCGGCTGACGACTGGCTTTTAGCACGGCTTGGAGATCGCCGGGATGGATTTCGGCAGTCCAGTCTTGGAACGATCGCCCTTCACACTCTAGACGCGATTGTCCCAATACGGTTTGGCAAGCCGGACTAACGTACACCACCCGTTTGGTCGCTAAATCATAGACCCAAAAAACCTGTTGCAAGTGAGCCGCAAGCTGCCGAAATTGATCGCTGTCTGAGTCCTTGGATTGGAAATGCCGTAGAGTATCGACGGGCTTGACCAGCAGTTGGACCTCCACGATTTGACCCTGGACCCGGACGGGCTGAAGATGCCATTGCAGCGCGATCGGCATTCGGTTTTGCACGTCATAGGTTACCAGAATCTGCGATGCACCGCTCTGCGTGGCCCGATGCCATGCCTGCTGCAACCGATCGCAACCTTCCATCTCGCGCCGATGAAACTGCTCCCAAAGGTTCTTGCCAAGTAGCGTTTCGCCTGCTTGCGTTTCACCGACCCATCCAATTACTCGTGCAAAATTTACAGTCGTAAAAGTGACATCACCCAGATCATTAAGTGTACAAACAGCATCCATGGATTGCTGTAGCCACGCCTGATAACGAGCCGCTTGAAGATGCGACGATGAATCTGAAATGGATGTTAGACGAGCAGCAGTAACAAAAGGGAATTGCATAGATCGGATCATAAACCAGATCAATGGGTGAGTGCTCTGCCATACTAATCAGAAGCATCGGACGATCGTTGCTTTTGACCATAATTGTTAAAGATAGCTAAATTCAAGATAACCAGTATCCAAATGTGATCTGCGCTATCTCACTTCTGCCAATTCAAGGTCATTCAACAAACCTGTAGATTAGCCTACAAGCTTTTTGGCTACCATTTAATCCTAGCGCTGAATTTTAATTTTGCCAAGCCAACAATGAACCACTCTCTAAATGGTCATCTGACAAGACGAGATCGATCGGAGGTGATTTGTAGACAGAATTCAGATAGAGACCCCGGCCTCCAAGATGCCATTGGCGAATAACTCGTGGATCCCACACCCCCACCTTGGAATGAATTTCAAGGTGGACAAGCAACGAAACGGAGCACCTTTCCGGAGTTGAGGTCTTTCCCCTAACCTATTCGCAAAAGCAGCATCCCCTAATGCTGGGGACCTCCAGTCATCTTCTTATTCCTAGAAATCAGAAGTCAGGCGACTCATCATCAGCGGCTTCAACAGCTTCAACGTCCCCAGCTTTCATTTCGACAGCTCCTACTTCAAGCAGCTCCTCGCCCTCATCGAGTTCACCCGATTCACCGGAAATTGGCACGACGGCAACGGCGCTAATTCCATCGGATTCGTCGAGGCGTTGGAGCCGGACGCCTGTAGCAGGGCGAGACTGGGCCGAAATCGCATTGATCAAGGTGCGGATGATAATGCCGCGCTGAGTGACGACCATGAGTTCTTGGCCTTCGTTCACCATGGTCAGCGCCGCCAACGTATCGCCCTTCTTGCGGAATTTGGTGGCAATGATGCCCATGCCGCCCCGATTTTGTAGACGGAACTGGCCGACGGGGACGCGCTTGCCCATGCCGCCCGTGGTGACGATCAGCATCCATGGGCCTTGGTTTTTGTCGTCGGTGAGTTCTTCGCCTTCGGGTTCATCCGCCGACTCCAGCATGGCCGCTTGCTCCGCCAAAATCTGGCTAGAGACAATAGCCATTCCCACCAGCGTATCGTTCGCCCGCAAGCTCATAGACCTGACCCCGCGAGTGGCCCGACCGAGGGGACGAAGCTGCTCATTATTCACCCGGAAGTGAATCGATCGACCTTGGCTAGACCCAATAATGATACTGTCCTGAGCTGTTGCAAGGCTGACCCAGCGCAACTGATCGCCTTCTTCTAAGGAAATGGCGATCAAGCCATTCGATCGGATATTACTAAAGGCCGAAAGTGCGCTCTTCTTGATAAAGCCCTTCTGAGTCAGCATCACTAGATACACGTCATCGCGGAACTCACTCACCGAAACCACGGACGTGATTTTTTCAGTGTTGGACACTTGCAGCAATTGAACCAGCGGCGTTCCTCGTGCGATGCGCGAACAGGTTGGAATTTGGTACGCCTTCAGCGCATACACGACGCCGCGATTGCTAAACATCATAATCACGTCATGATCGCAACAGGTCATGAAGTGATCAATAGCGTCGGTTTCCTTCATCTTCGCACCTGACTTTCCGCGCGTATTGCGACTCTGCGCCTCGAAGCCATCAACGGGCATCCGTTTGACATAGCCTTGTTCGGTAATCAAAATCACCGATTTTTCATTGGCGATCAAATCCTCATCGACGAGTTCACTATCGCTTTGTTCAATGCGCGTCCGGCGTGGTGTGGAGTGATTCTTTTTGAGTTCCGTCACTTCCTCAATAATGATCGTCAGAACCCGATCGCGGTTGGCCAAAATATCTAAATAATCAACAATCTGACGCTGCAATTCTTCGTGTTCTTTATCAATCTTCCCCGCTTCAAGGGCCGTTAACCGTCGCAATTGCATTTGCAGAATCGCGTCTGACTGCGCTTCTGATAACGCATAGGTTTCGATTAGCTCTTGTTTAGCAATCGCTGCGTCAGCCGCACTCCGAATCGTCACAATGATGCGATCGAGATTAGCCAGCGCAGTCAGTAATCCTTGCAATAAGTGATCGCGCTCTTGTGCTTTACGTAGGAAATACTGCGTTCGCCGGGTAATTGTTTCGATGCGGAAATCGAGGAACGTAGACAGAAACGCGCGCAGGGTAAGAGTTTGCGGCTCATTGTTCACCAGCGCCAACATATTTGCGCCGAAGGTAGACTGAACGGGCGTCTGTTTGTAGAGGTTGTTCACCACCACACGCGGATAGGCGTCGCGTTTCAGTTCAATTACGATGCGCATTCCATCGCGATCGCTTTCGTCCCGAATGTCGGAAATGCCGTCTAGTTTTTTGTCGTTCACCAGCTCTGCAATTTTCTCGATCAGCGCAGCTTTATTAGTTTGGTACGGCAGCTCAGTAATGATGATCGCTTCACGATCGGGTGCGCCTTTGCGCTCAATAGTTTCGATGCCTGCAACCCCGCGCATGGTAATGGACCCGCGACCTGTAGTATACGCCTCACGAATCCCGGATTTCCCAGAGATAATCGCACCTGTCGGGAAGTCAGGACCGGGAATGTATTGCATCAATTCCAGATCGGTAATTTCCGGATTATCTATCATCGCCAACAACCCATCGACAATCTCGCCAAGATTGTGAGGGGGAATGTTCGTGGCCATGCCCACGGCAATGCCCGCAGAACCATTAATGAGTAGCTGCGGCAACCGAGACGGCATCACCGTCGGTTCTTGTTGGGAGCCGTCAAAGTTATCGGCAAAGTCAACGGTTTCGGCTTCAATATCTTGCAATAGCGAGAAGCTCGTCAAGGGCGTCAATCGAGACTCGGTATATCGCATGGCGGCGGGCGGATCGTTATCGATCGACCCGAAGTTTCCGTGGCCGTCGATTAGCGGCACCCGCATGGAGAAGTCCTGTGCCATCCGGACGAGGGCGTCATAGACCGAAGAGTCGCCGTGGGGATGGTATTTACCGAGCACTTCCCCGACAACGCGGGCGCACTTTCTGAAGGGCCGATCGTGGCTGAGACCCAGTTCATGCATCGCGTAGAGAATGCGACGGTGGACGGGCTTGAGACCATCACGGGCATCGGGCAGGGCACGACCGATGATGACGCTCATGGCGTACTCTAGATAGGACCGCTGCATCTCGTTGCGCAGGTCAGTCGGAACGATGCGTTCCACGTTCGGCGTGTCTTGAGAAAAGGTCATAACGAGAGATACTCCAGAAGCATATTCTTAGGTGGTCCGATCGCCCAAAACCGCCTGATTTTAGGGCGGTTTCAAGGGTTTTTGTAAGGCGCTTAATTATAGACGCTCATTCCTCGATCGGATCACTCTATTTTAGCACGGAAAATCCCCTTTCTAACGAGTTTCAAACCCTTGCCTGGAGGGGGTTTGGAGGCGATAGAGAAATGCCATTTTCGGCAGGGCCGGAAGAACGCCTTGAAACCGCTCCTTCGGGTCTCTCAAAACTCGCCTCAACTTCTTACCCTTCCAAGCTTCTACGCCACTCTGCATCCAGTCGATCGCGCTGTTCCACCTCTTGGTCTAACATATCGCGATCGGTGGTGTAGACCATCGTCTCCTGGTCCACCCGAGTTTGCACGGCAAAGGCTTGCGCTTGGATGAGCTTTTGGGTGAGTGCCTCGTCAGGGGTGCGGAGGGTGCGGGCGTGGGCCGCGCGATCGCGATTACGGGCGGAGATTTTGTCGTTTTTGCCCCACATCAACAGCCAGCGGACGAGGGGAAGTCCGAGGTAAAAGCTTGCGTAAGCCGTGCAGGCGATCGAAGCCGTACGGAGAATTCCAGGGGCGGCAATAGATTTGGGGAGAACTCCTGTGAAGAACAAACCCATAAACAACAAAATAATGCCCAGCAGTCCAGCCCAGAGAACCAGGGAGGGATCGGCTTCGCTGAGGTGCCAGGGTTTTTCTTCAAGGTGATCGGTGTCCAGTTCTGGGCTGACTTGGGCTGACTTGAGTTGCGCCCGGTTTACTTCACCGAGGGTTTTTTGGAGATCTTGAAAGCGGTAGAGAATTTGTCCATCGGGTGTAACTTCAGGACTGCCGTTAAACCGCGACAACACGGGAATCATAAACTGCTCATAATCGCGATCGAAATCCCGGTCCAACGTATCGAGATACGGCATCACTTGTTCTGCAACTACGGCTCCCTTCGCGTTGTAAATCACGTTGCCAATAGATTGCCAACGGCGTTCTTCTAAGTTGCGATTTGGATTACCGTCTCCAAAAACAAAGGAAAAAATAGCTTCAGGAAACGATCCCTTTTTGCGATCGGGAACATCGGGAGCCGATCGTCTATCATTCCAGCCCAGCCAGCTTCCAAAATCAATGAACCAAAAACCTGGAGACCAGAGACCGCCCCCGATTGGCATTCCAAAACTGCCCCCCGATGAATCAGAATCAGAATCGGAATTCCCCGTTGCAGCCATAGCAACCGCGATCGCAACAAGAACCATTACGCCCAATGCGATAAACAACGTGATACCAAACGCGACTCGAATCACGGTCATCACCGTCCCTGAAATGCCATCCCACCATGCTTGCAGTTGAACTTGCCAATACTTATTTTGCAAAATCGATCGATAGCTCGAAGAGAACAAATACGCCACATCCCCCGATTCCGTCACTTGAAGCGTGGCTCCAGTTTCGGTGGCAAGAGCGAGGACGCCTTGTTCTGCAAGGGCGATTTCCAATCCCGACTGCGCTGCTACATCGCCGATGGTTGCTCGGTAGTTCAGACGATCGATCGCTTTTAAAACGGCGGGATTAAGGGTGGGGGGCATAGGAATCATAGTAAATGGAGAGTTCTTTTATTGTAACGAATGGGATTCACATTAGGTTGAAGATTCGCGTTGGATCACGATCGCCCCATAGGCCAAGGCAAAATCGGCTTGAGTAATGACGATCGCAGCAGTAGTCACGCCATCGGTCATGCCACCCGTCAGCGCCGCCCGATATCGGCGCACCGATCGTTCCGCCGACCCGACCCAGCGACTCATCAATTCAGGGCCATTGACGGCGATGAAGTTGGCTTTGGCTTGAGAGGCGATCGCTTTAGCCAGCAGCGTTTTTCCTGTTCTCGGTGGTCCCCAGAGCAAGACCCCGCGCGGCGCTCTAGCCCCCGTTTTAGCATACAGATCAGAGTACAATAGTGTACCTTCAACGGACTCTTGGAGTGTTTGTTTGATGTCATCAAGACCGCCGATATCGTCCCAGGCGATGTTGGGCGACTCCACTTCCACCGATCGCAGCACCGAGGGTTTTATGTCCCGCAGCGCCAGCAGAAAATCATCCTGACTAATCAAGAGATTGTCGGGCATGGCATCGTTCAGCGACGGCACCTGACGCCGCAAACCAATGTACGCTGCTTTCTGCGTCACGGCCTTCAAATCCGCACCGACCATTCCCACCGCCAAATCCGCCACACTGTCCAAATTTACCTCATTCGACAGCGGCATCGATCGGGTCAGAATTTGAAGGGGACGCTGGGTTCGGGGAATGAGATGATTAAGCATTAGATTTGCCAACATTAATCACTCCCACATTACTCACCCCAACTGGACTAAAGGCTGTGCGACGGGGAATGCTGCTGAGACGACGACCGTTAATTTGGAATTCAGTCTGAACGGCGCTGTGGAGTTCGCCATTCTTGGCTTTTTTGTCTAACGTCTGCGCCAATTCTAACAGTTGCTCAAAGCCCTTAAACAAATCGTTCATGTCCCAGCCTCGAAGAATAATGGATTCTGACCTGAGTATTCCCCAACTCGTAGACTAAACCTGTGCCTTTCTAAATTACTCGTCGCACGGGTGCTGACAACCCCCAAAGTTCAGAAATCGGATATCCAATACCATGTCCTGATGTTGGTGCCTGTGGAGTTATGGATTAAACGGCATACAATAACGGAAGAATATTGTGATTTTGGGCAGGGTTGGAATGTCGAAGCAGTCTTGGTTGCCGCTGTTTGTTGCGATTTTGCCGACGCCTATTGGATATTTGATTAATCAGTTGCCGGGGATTCCTGATTTTCCTTACAAGGAACGGGTGATTTGGGCAGGGGTGCTGATGTTGACGGCGATCGGGGCGTATTTGGTGTGGCAACAGGGACGATCGACGGAAGTGCCGATCGCGGATCTGGAGTCTGGACGGCGGATGCGGTTGATTCAGAGTCAGGTGACGGTGGTGAACGAACGCTTGAAGGATGCGTTGGAACGATCGGCAATGATTCCGCTAAACCTTAAGGATGCGTCGTCTGAGGTGGGGCAATCGCCGTTGAAGGATTTGCAGGCGGCTCCGATCGTGCTTCCAACGCGAGGGATTTTCGATCGGGCGAAGAAGTTTTTGCCGTTTTGGAAAGGGGCCGAGGTGGAGTTGCCACCGCAGACGAAGATGATCGAGGTGTTTCGGCGGGAGGATGTGAGTGGGCGGCTATTGATTTTGGGGCATCCGGGGGCGGGAAAGACGACGACGTTGTTGGAGTTGGCGCAGGAGCTTTTGCTGGAGGCGCAGGAGGTGGGTTATAAACGGATTCCCCATGTGTTTGAGATGTCGCGGTGGGAGGAGGGACTGGATTTTGTGGAGTATTTGGCTTTGGAGTTGAAGCGGGAGCATAACTTGGATCTGGCGATCGGTCGGGGGATGGCAAGTTCAGGTCAGCTCTTACCATTATTGGATGGTCTGGATGAATTACGAAATCCGAAAACGATTTCGGCAGCAATGGTAGCGATCAATGAGTATTTGAAAGGAAGTGAGGATCGCGATGCAGTGGTTTGCTGTCGGGTTTTGGATTATGAGTTAGCGAGTAAGAAGCTTTGGGAGTTAAATGCGGCGATCGAGTTGCAGCCGCTGTCAGAGTCTGCGATTAGGAATTATTTGACGGCAGTGGGGAAGGGAAATCTTTGGGCGTTGGTGGAGCAGAATCCAGCATTAATACAATCCGATGATCCAAGCATTCTGCCGTTATTGAAAACGCCGTTGTTTTTGTCTGTGTTTGCGGAAGCGAGTCCGACGGTGGCGGTTAAAAGTGAAGGGGATCTATGGGATGCATACATTGTGAAGTGGTTGGGGATTCCGTCTGAGAAGCTTTTTGGCATAGGGGATAAGCGATATTCAAAAATGGAAGCACCAACACAGAAACAAACAAAAAATTATCTGATTTTTTTAGCACAGCAATTACAGCAGACGCAGCCAGAGTTTCGCATTCAAGATATCAATCCAGATTGGCTGACAACTCCATCTAAGCGGTTGAAAAGCAGACTGCTAACCATACTCTTCACTGCTTTATTTTTCAGTCTCGGTCTTGCTGCATATTTTGCCATGACTGAGAATGATTTTAATTTATTTCAAAAAGCCAATATTCCTTTGTTTCTTTTTATTACTTTGATAATGACTTGTCAGATGAAGATGATTATAGATTTAGAAAAAGATTCTAAATTCGAGCAATTCAAAGATCTAGTGTTGTCACTATTTGAGTCTATCAGGTTTGATATATTTGACATGTCTGTGATGATGTTTTTTCGGATTTACATTGTTTGTGGATGTGCGGAAATGTTGATTTTCTTAATATTAGCAGCTCCATTGTTTTATCCTCCAATCCTCTCCCTTCGTATCACACTCTACTGTAGTCTCCAAAAGCCCAACGATCGCCAAACCCGTTGCATTCCTTGGAACTATGCGCGGTTCCTTTCTTACGCCGCCGATCGAAAGCTCCTTCAGCAGACCGGAGGCACTTATCGGTTTATTCATCGATCGCTTTTGGAACACTTTGCGAAGATGGGAGAGACTAGATCTCCCTAGCCCTTCGGGAAGCCTGACGCCTAAGGGAAGGAGGACATAGGGGAAGAGAGGATTGTAGGGGAGAATTTGATCGTCCGAAAGAACTCTCAACATCCCCTGACGGACAGTCGATCGTCCCCGAGACTTCTAGTTGCAAATGGTGACTGCTCACAGGTTAACTGGCTTGGACGGTGATGTCTTCGTTCCGAGCTTGACTGTACTGCTGGAGGCGATCGCACCAGGGTTTTAGGGCTTCAATCATGGCGAGACGTTTTTGGTCATTGTCCCAATACTCTTCCCAATGTAGTTTCCATCGACCCAGAAGACGTTGGAGATCAACAAGATCTGTAGCAAAATCGATTTCGGTTTCTAGATCAAGCGTAGGGACAGTCCATTCAATGAAGAATTGACTTTCACGAATTAGATGTTTTGCGATTGGGCCATCCATTCTATTTTGAGTCAGGGTTTGAACCCGAGTAAGGTTGAGCACAAGACTATGAAACTGAGAAGCTTGATCGCTCTTTAAATAAAGTTGTTTCAGGAGATCCCAGTTCACTGCCATGGCACGTTACCTAATAAATTTTGGACAATTTCTCTTATTTTTTCTCGTATTTCATGATTCTGTACTTCTATAGAGCGATTGTTGTCTCTGGGGCGGATATTAATGAGTGATTCATATTCGATCATTTGTTTGTTTGGATACCAACTAGCACCCCATAGGTTACTTTGATTGCTGCCTTCTTCTATCTGATTGCTGCCTTCTTCTAGTAGTGCCTCTTCACATTCATAATGTAGCTCACCTCCCCCTGCTAGGATATTTCGCTCTACATCTACTGCTAGTTTAAGGTAAATTCCCAAACTTTCTAGCATCTGTCTCATTTGTTCGGGAGTGGCGCGACTGCGAAGAATGTGAATTATGGGTTTGAAGTTCACTCATTGAGTGGTAAAGAGCACCCAATGTCAGAGATGGAGATGACGAGTACTGCTCAGCTGTCTTTAGTCTACAAGAATTTATGGCACCCACACAGCAGTTCAAAAACGCTACAGGATTAATCGCTGCTTTGATTACCCTTATGACTTTCTAATGTAGTGGAGGAAAATCTCTCATTCAATATGTTTCCCTCCGCATCACCCTCTACCTCAGCCGACAAAAGCCCAACGATACCTAAACCCGTTGCATCCTTTGGAACTATACGCGGTTTCTGTTTTATGCAGCCGATCGTAGGCTCCGACCGCAGACCGGAGGCGCTTATGAAGTTTATTCATCGATCGCGGCTGCTACAATGAGCCTAACGACGATCGAGGATTCTTTTCCATGACCTCTATTTCCATCCTTCCTATTACAGATTCTAAACGATCGGCTTTCTTTAGATAGAAAGGGTCGGGTGCTGCGGTTGTTTTCTCAGAGTTGTGTCAGGATAGGACTTGATGAGGAAGCTTATCTATCAGAGATTTAATCGATGAACAACAAACATGGACAGCGTTCAGCCAGACAGTTGTGGTGTAGCCTGAGTGGAGTTTTATGCGCCGGACTGCTCGGGGCTTGCGATCGTCCCCCTGCCAATTCTATTTCCTCCACACCAGAACCCTCGACAGTAGCCTCGACTAATTCGACTAAATTTAAGCAAACGACATTTAAGCAAACGACAGTGGTGGAAGGACTAGAGCGACCTTGGAGCATGGCGTGGTTGCCAGATGGAACAATGCTGGTCACAGAAAAGGCGGGCCGATTGCGGTTGATTCGGGAGGGACAATTGTTGCCAACACCGATCGCGGGATTGCCGGAGGTGATGTCATCGGGTCAGGGCGGCTTAATGGATGTGTCCTTGCATCCCCAATTTACGCAAAATCAGTTGATCTATTTGACCTATGCCCATGGGCAGAAAAATGCTAATCGAACTCGTCTAGTGCGCGCGAAACTGAACGGCGACAATACCCTACGTGATCTGAAGGTCATTTTTGAGGTATCTCAGGAAAAATCTGATGGGCAGCATTTTGGTTCTCGCATGGCTTGGTTGCCCGATGGTACATTGCTTTTGGCGATCGGAGATGGGGGCAATCCGCCTGTAGAATTGGCCGGAGAGTTGATTCGTAAACAAGCACAAAATTTACGCAGCCATTTAGGCAAGATTGTACGCTTAAATCCTGATGGTTCGGTACCACCGGATAACCCGTTCGTGAACAACAAAAATGCTGACCCAAAGGTTTGGAGTTATGGTCATCGCAATATTCAGGGATTGGTATACGATTCAGCAAAAAAACAAGTTTGGGCTACAGAACATGGGGCACGCGGGGGCGATGAATTGAATTTACCCGAGGCCGGAAAAAACTATGGCTGGCCGATTGTCACGCGCAGTCAGGAATATTTTGGGGGCGAGATTTCAGAGGAACGATCGCGCGTTGGCCTGGTTGATCCGAAGGTAGTTTGGACTCCAGCGATCGCCCCTTCAGGACTGGCAATTTACAACGGCGATCGGTTTCCCGCTTGGCAAGGTGATCTATTTGTGGGTGGCTTAGTCGGTAAAGGGATTCGACGGATTGATCTCGATGATGCAGGGAATGTTCAAGGTCAGGAGGAAATGCCGATCGGACAGCGGGTAAGAGATGTGCGTCAAGGGCCAGATGGGTTGCTCTACGTGCTGACGGATGAGTCAAATGGTCGGTTGGTGCGACTAGAACCCAGAGAATTTTGAGTTTAGCGGCCAGAGTGACTGGGGCTATTAAAGATCTCAGTCCATCTGTGATTAGAACAAATTAGTAATTCGCTTATCAAGAATGTACTGGTGGATAACAGTGATTCTCCGATCGCACCCCCTTAAGCAAACCGTCCGATCGTCCTCAAATTTGGGTATCCTTAGGAAAGGATGAGAATACTGAAATACTGGGATTAATCTTGCGGAGAGTCTTAAATATGGGCGGATTGCATAGGATTCAACGATCGATCGGCAGTTTCAGTGCGATGGTAATTTCAGGACTCGTCTGGACTAGCGGATGGAATGACGCCCCTGCGATCGCCCAATCCTGCTACATGGTCACCGCCTCCGGCCAGAGAGTCAGCCTCGGTACCATCTGCGGGGAAGCACCACCACCCGATGCCGCTACCCATTCGCCCACCCTGAAGAGAGTTCAGCCTCCGACCCAAGATGGCATTTATCGCGCCAAAATCAAGCGACGTCTCTCATCCACACCCATCATTGACGTTGCCTTCAATGGCCGGATTTTTGAAATGATTCTCGACACTGGAGCTAGCAACACCCTAATCACCAAAAAAATGGCCGAAGCGCTCCAACTTCAGCCTCAAGGGTATCGAGAAGTCGTTATTGCAGATGGGAGAACCCTCAAATTCCCAATCACAACTATCCAGTCAGCCACCTCAGGCGGAATGCCAGCTCGAAAGCTCACCGTCACCGTCGCCGAAAATGCAGCAATTGGGCTACTGGGCCATGATTTTTTTAGCAAATATGACGTGAAAATCAAGCGTCAAGTCATTGAGTTTCAACCTCAAACCGATTAAAGTTGCGCGTTACCTTAAATTTCCATGGCATAATCCGACTATGAATTGAGTGATGGGAACTATTTCTATCACTCCAAACGTTATGACTAGGATTTAAGGAAGAACATGATGAAATTAAATTATGGTTGGGTTGGAGCGGTCCTATCGCTCAGTGCTATTGCCGTTGTGGGTCCTGGCAACAGCGTCATGGCCGCAGATCTTATGGGTCAATGCCGAGCGGCGAAACAGGCCACCGGAATCTACGACAAGCCCGTTTCCACGGGAAAACCGATCGCCATGCTGAAAACCAACGATCGCGTCACCTTAGCTGCCAACACAGCGAAAGATGGCCTAATCGAAATCAACGTTCCCAGTGACGGCTTCATCAAAACCGCTGACCTGAAAATGTGCGGAACCGTAAAGCCAGTTCCTACGCCCACCGAACCGTCAGCCTGCCGTCTCGTGACTCAGGTCAGAGGACTCGTCATTCGTACAGGACCTGGCAGCGCTGAAGTCGTCGGCGGTGTCGCTCAAAACGAAAAAATCACCCTCGTTTCCCCCATGGAATCCAAAGACACTGCCGACGGTCGAACCTGGATAAAAATTGTCAAACCGATGGAAGGCTGGGTTTCTGAGGGATTCAAGAACGCAGGCCAAAACGTCGCAATGTGTAAGTAACTTGGGTCAATCCTAGGTGCGGTTAGAACCATAGAGTATCTCAGTGAAGAGAGGAGGGGCGATCGAACACTTAACAGTCGATCGCCCTTCCTCTGTTTGTAAGTCACTTTTAGGTCACTACCCCTCTGGACTCTCCGATTTTCGACGGAACAGAGACGGAATCAACAGCGCCGCCAAACCACCGCCAAAGAATCCCACAATATTCCGCACCAGCGGCAACCACTCATCCGTCCGTGTCACCACCGGACCAATCCCAAATGCCAGGAACAAAATCCCCCACAGCGGTGACAGCAACAGCGACCACTGCCAAGCAAATATCTGTCCTTCCTTACGGGGCTGTCCGGCAAAACCAGCGACGACCCCACCGACAATAGAACTGACCAACGTCAGAACCCACTGTTCCTTGGGCAAACCGGGCACGACATTGCATCCTCCCCGTCGCAAACAGAGTTCGAGGGTCTGAATCGTCTGAATAATGGCCTCATCTTCGCCATTCTCAGCCACAAAAAACTGATTCCCAAAACGAGTTTGCAACTCAATCCAGAAGGTCCGAGGCAACATCGGATATAGATTTTCCCCTACGCTGAAGTTCAGAATGTTTCCCCCACGGGCATCAGCCACCAGCATCACCGCATTCTCATCCAAACCCCAGAACTGCTTCACAGCACGTCCCGGAGTCCGATCGAATTGGGTCAGCACCCGCAACTTCCAGCCCGTTTCTTCCTCAAACTTCGTAATTTCGTCGCCCAGACGATCTTCCTGCACAGGCGTCAAGGCACGAGCTAAGTCAATAATGTTGGTGGGATGATCCGGTAGCAAATCCGGATTTTCGTAAGCATGGACGGGAGTGGACCAGAGGACGATCGCAAAGAACGCCGCTACGCAAATCGGGAAGAGCCTATTCATCTGCACCGTTCATTTACATTTGTTAACAACCTCTCTCATCTTACGAGAGTCCGCTCACGCCCGTCAACGAATTTTAAGGCGAATCGTAAACGCTGCTCGGGAAAAGGATCCATCTCAGTCAGTTTCTATGGGTGAATTAGCGTAAAAAAGTTGATATTGACAACGGCAGACGCATCACTCATAATTACATACTGGCGAAATAAACCGCTCGGACCAGGTCTCTAAAGTGGGCTGTCTCGTTCCATTTGGCTGACAGATGGGAGGAGGATGTGCGATCGCTACCTGTACGGCACTTAGGAGATAACTATTTCATGGCATACGCAATTATTGAGACGGGCGGCAAGCAGATGCGCGTCGAGCCGGGTCGTTTTTACGACATTGAGCGACTAGAAGGCGAACCCGAAACGGCTTGGACCATTGATAAAGTCTTGTTCGTGAGCAACGACGACACCATTACCATCGGTCAACCTTTGGTTCCCGGTGCTACGGTTCAGGGCAAAATCCTGAAGCAGTTCCGAGACAAAAAGGTCTTAGTCTATAAGATGCAACCCAAGAAAAAGACCCGTAAGAAGCGCGGTCATCGTCAAGAAGTCACCCGCTTCTTGGTGGAATCTATTGTTTTTGGTGGTCAGACCATCACGGCACAGGCTCAAGCGTAAAACTCAAGCTTGAAATCTCCGACGTTGAACTAGTTCTTGAGGGAACATCACCATGGCATCGAAAAAAGGTACTGGTAGTACAAGAAACGGACGCGACTCAAACTCCAAACGGTTGGGTGTCAAGCGTTACGGCGGTCAAGTCGTCAAAGCAGGCAACATTTTGATCCGTCAGCGCGGAACCAAAGTGCATCCCGGCAACAACGTGGGTCGCGGCAGTGACGACACCTTGTTTGCGTTGATCCCCGGAATCGTAACTTTTGAGCGTTACGGTAAAAATAAGAAGAAAATCAGCGTCTATACGGCTGAAGTGCTTGCTGCAATGACCGCAGCGAAAGCAGTTCCGGTTGCTTAAGACAGGGTTTGGGCCAAGGGAGCAACGATCGTTACTTCCTTAGCTTAAAGCTTGATATAAAATTTTGCCTTACAGGTAAAATATCAGACGATCGTGATAGATCCCTGACAGATCGTAAATAGAGACCGAAAGTAGAGAACATAAAGAAAATTTTGGCGTCATCGTTTGAATTTTCTGCTATTCTATATTTGAGTCAAATCATGCGGATATGGCGGAATTGGTAGACGCGCTAGGTTTAGGTTCTAGTTTCTTAGGAAGTGAAGGTTCAAATCCTTTTATCCGCATCAGGTTCAGGTCACGAGGCGTTTCAATCTCTTATAAAGCATAGAAATTACGATCGATGCGATTGAGCTTCTTTAGTTCAGCATCGATCGTTTTTTTGCTCGTTTCGATAGAGATAAAAGTAAAGACGGCGGAGTTACTTTCCCTCAGAAAACCCGCTTGATTTCAGATTTAAACTAGTGTTTAGGTTGATCATACTTTCCATATTGGTTTTGGGTACCTTAACGAAGCAGAGAGAAAAATCTCTCGTTCGTCCCCCCGATCGAGTACCCTGCCCATGATCCATTCAAAATCGAAGTCAACCAAACGCTCCACCGCTGTCCAATCAAGAGCATCTACATCGAAAAAGTCTAAGTCAAAAGCATTTAAGTCAAAAGCATTTAAGTCAAAAGCATCTCAGAAATCTGCTGATAGTCCTAGTTCATCTACGATTGTTCCGCCCACCCTCAAGGAACAGCTTGCGGCCAAACGTGCATCCATAAAGGCGAAACAAGAGTTCTCGCAGTTCATGGTTATGGCGATCATGGGGAGTGGCTTGATTGGGCTATTTGCGGCGATCGCGGGCGGAGAGAAAGCGGCACTTGGGGGGTTTGTGGGCAGCTTAATCTTAGCGGCATCCTTTAAGTACCCCTGGCACGCACTGTATGGATTTCTGATCTACTTACCGCTCGGAGGAACCCTAACCTATTCGATCGGAGGGGGAAACAATCCGCTATTACAGTTAGCTAAAGATGCTTTCTATCTTCCAGCGGTCATAGCTGTTTATCAGTCTTGCAAGGCCAAACGATTGCCTTTCATTTTGCCGATTAATTTGAAGACACCCTTAGTATTACTCCTCAGTTACTGCGTCCTTGTGCTGCTATTTGTAAATGGAGCGCAGCAGTTAGCGCCTAAAGGCGAAAAGCCATTTTTTATGGGGATTTTGGGTTTAAAAGTGTTCTTGGGATATCTGCCGCTGATCCCCTGCGGATATTATATTTTGAAGCGGAAAGCCGATTTCTACTTGATCATGCGCATGACCACGACATTAGCGATTATTTGCTGCGGGTTAGGCTTCTTGCAGTATGTGTTTTTGAGAACAGGGCGATGTGAGGGAACAGTGGGCGAGGGTGCTGCCTTATTTAAAGCCTCGTTGGAGTCTCGGTGTTTGGTAGGGGGATCGTTGTTATATAGTCCAGAACAAGGCGTGATTCGGCTGCCGGGAACCTTTGTCGCACCGTGGCAGTGGGGATGGTACTTGATTGCTTGTGCCTTCTTTACTTTTGCAACAGCCTTCAACGATCGGAAGTTCTTATGGCGAATTGCCGGAATGTTGGGCATGGCCATGACGTTGTTGATGGCGGTGGTATCCGGTCAGCGGATTGCCTTAATTATTGTCCCGATATCGATGGTTGCCTTATTGTGTGTGACTGGACAGGTGACGAATCTCAAGAAGTTTTTACCGATCGCCGTTGTCCTCGCTGTAATTATTTTAGGGGCGATGGCCGCATTTCCCGATATTGTCGCCGAACGAGTGGCTAGCTTTTCGTCGCGGTGGGAAGCATCTCCGCCCACGGATTTTATTGCCGATCAGTTTGGGTTTGTGGGCGATATGTCGGGCATTTTTGGGCGGGGATTGGGGCGGGCGACAAATTCAGCCCGAACGTTTGGCGATACTCGGTTGATTGAGACTTACTATCCAAAGCTGTTGTATGAAATTGGTCCGATCGGAGTGTTTCTTTTCCTAGGACTAGTGACCACTCTAACCCTAGGGACCTTCAAAGCCTATCGAAAAGTGAAGGATAAAAACCTGCGAGCATCCGGTGCTGCATTGTGGGTGTTCATCTTATTTATTAGCTATAACACCTATTACTATCCGCTTGATGTGGACCCGGTTGCAGTGTACTACTGGTTTATGGCCGGGATGATCTTGAAGTTGCCAGAATTAGATAAGGAGATGGATTCAGAAATTGTATGAGCGTTGTTTCATGTATTTTAATTAGGAAATATAAATGGCAGTTTTGATTTCTGTAGTGATTGCAACGTACGGACGTGAGCAAGCATTAGTCGATTCAATTAATGATGTTCTGAAACAAGATTATCCAAATTTTGAAGTAATTGTCATTGACCAGACAGCCAACCATGAACCCCATACCGCTCGGTTCTTAGAGAAAATTTCAGCAGCGGGTAAGATTCAGCTTTACACTCTTGATTGGGCCAGTTTACCGGGAGCGCGAAACTATGGTGTCAGGCGAGCTAAAGGGGATGTGATTCTATTTGTGGATGATGACGTTGAGCTTCCTGCTGGGTTCTTGCAGGCTCATGCCAAAAACTACGATCGCCCTGAAGTCGGGGGTGTGGCGGGTCGGGTCTTCGATCGAATGAAGCTGGCCGACCACGCCTCGGACCTTGAAATCCAAGATCTACCGCCCGAAGCCATGGACCCCGCGATCGCTTGGTATCACATTAATTTGGTGCATACTGTGAAGCCCCAGCAAGTCTTGAGCGCGCGTGGATGTAACATGTCCTACCGTCGTGAAATCTTCTTTGAAGAGGGGATTTGGTTTGATGAACGGTACAGAGGAAGTGCGGTGCGAGAGGAATCCGATGTTGGATTAAACATCCGTAAAACGAAGTATCTCATTTGGTATGACCCAACGGCACACTTAATTCATTTGGGTGAAGAAACAGGGGGCTGTCACGATATTAGTACTAAGTCTCTGAGCTATCAAATTACGTTTTATCATAATCACTTTCTGATGGGATTAAAGCACTTAACGCTTGCACAATGTCTCCGATTTTATTTACGGTTATTCGATTGTCATGTCTTAGGCCATCCGCCCTGCTACAAATCTGGATCGCCGATTAAAGTTGTAACTCGATTTGTATTTTATACGCTAGGCTTTTGCGATGCAGTGTGGAGCATCATTCGGGGAAATTGGGATGATGGACAACAATACACGCGCAGGGAAGTGTCTGTCTGAAATGAAGGCTAAAGCTGAGGTGAGGGTTAAAACGATCGTACTAGGATACTGTTATGAAAATTCTGATTGCCAGCCATTCGTATATTGTCGATCTCAACTGTGAGAAGTTTCGGATACTCGCTCAACTTGCGCCAGATATTGAAGTGACGATCGTTGTTCCGAAGCGCTGGTGTCCCGGCGGAGTCATGAAAGGTACGATCGAGGCTAAACCCTGGCAAGATGGAAATTTTCGCGTTGTTCCAGTGTCAAATTTTAGTACTAATAATCAAGGAGCATTGTGTTTTGGTGCCGAGCTGATTCAGTTGCTCAAGTCTTTCAGGCCCGATATTATTCAAGTCGAACAAGGTTCAAAATCCTTGGCCTACGCACAGATGATTACGCTCAACACGCTGCTAGGACTAAAGGCCAAAAACGTATTTTTCACCTGGTGGAACCTTCCCTATACGCTGAAATTCCCGATCGCACGGCTGGAAAAGTACAATCTTGATCACACGGATGGGATCATAGTCGGGAATAAAGCTGGATACACAATTCTGCGCGATAAGGGATTCGATCGCACAATGCGGGTGATGCCGCAGCTTGGAGTCGATGAGGCATTATTTAAGCCCCAAGATTCAACGGCGCTTCGATCGAGTTTTGGCATTCAGCCCAATGATTTTGTGATTGGATTTGTGGGTCGATTTGTCCCAGAGAAGGGATTGCATACACTGTTGGATGCAGTAGCAAGTTTGAATAACCGAAATCGATCGTTTAAGCTCCTATTTCTAGGGCGTGGAGAAATGAAGGCCGAGTTGCTGAACCGGGCGCAGGAATTGGGATTTGGCGATCGAATGGTCCAGTTGGATAGCGTAAAACATAATGAAGTGGCGCAGTACATTAGCGCGATGAATACATTGGTATTGCCGTCTGAAACAACGCTGAAGTTTAAAACGCTCACGTCTGTTGGCTGGCAAGAACAGTTTGGGCATGTCTTGATTGAGGCGATGGCGGCGCAGGTTCCTGTGATTGGTTCAGATTCAGGTGAGATTCCTAACGTCATTGCGGATACTGGACTAGTGTTCCCTGAGGGCGATGCAACGGCGCTGGCCCATCATCTTTGCCACCTGATTGACGATCGGACTTTTGCTGAAAATCTAGGACGGCAAGGCTATCAGCGCTGCATTGCAAAATATACTAATCAAGCCTTAGCAAAAGAAACGTTGGAGTTTTATCGATCGCTTTAACCGTTGATTTTGCGGAACGGGAGTGGTTACGGGAACGGACAATCGTAATTCAGTTAATGCCCAATAAAAATCGGCTATCAGATCATCCGATGACGCGATCGATCTTGCAGCAGGTTTAAGCCCCCTAATCCCCAAGATACTGTCATAGAATTAAGGAAAGCGTGTCTCCTTTACCTAGAAAGCATTGATTAACAGAGGCTTAAATCTTTGACTCACTATAAACACTGTTTTCTTAGAGGGCATTCATGGTCATAACCATTGGCTTTTCAAACACCCGCTAAGAATGTAGTGGCTTTTTATTCGATCGATTTCCCTAGTTTTGTTAAGGATTTGCCTAACATCTGAATTGCACCTTTAAATCCTCTGTTAGCCATAGAAGCAGCATCGACGGTGTGCTCTCCCAGTTGGATTAACTTCTCGCTAATATCAGAACCTTTTGATTTACCTCCTTTAAGAAGATCCTTCAATTTTTTGAGTTCCTTAGCGATCGCCTTGAGGTCGTCATCCTCACACTTGTGAAGCAATTCAGACCACTGATCTAGATCTCTCATTGATAACTTGGAGTCGATCTTATCGACATCTTGGTCCAGGCTTTCAACCAGTGAATTGAGTTCTTCAAGTTGATGTCGATCGTCTTCCTTTGTTAGAGACATCCCAACCTTAGATAGCTGTTTTCCGAGATGTTTTAAAGGATTTTTAAGTCCTTTCTCAGCGTTAGCAGCCATATTATTAGTTTGTGTTCCTAAGTGGCTAAGGAGTTCACCTATATCATGGCCTGCATCCTCGCCCTTCAAAAGTTCTTGTAGCTCTTTAAGTCCACTAGCAACTTCCTTAAAGTCAGCTCCTTTCGTTTTTTGGATAAGGCCATGCCATTCATCAATTAATTTGAATGCAGCATCTGGTTCAACCGAACTCACATCACCCTCTAACACTTCTGAAAGACTATCTAGCTTTCCTAGTAGCTCAGAATGATCACCCGCTGGGTTTTGTTCTAATTCTTTTTCTACGTCCTGCTTGCTTTGGACCCGTGTTTTAGCAACCATTATTAAACCTTTTACCTAATTTAATTCATGTGTCCCACCATCATACAAAGTTCTCACTAAGTCTCTCTCACCCTAAAGAGATAGCGACTAATCGTCTGTTGGGCAGCATAGATGCATCAAATGAGAGACAGAATAATCGATCGAAATGTTTAATCTAAGTGAACGATTTATGAAATGAGCGAGAGAGTTTTGTGTTCTTAAAATTTAAGCAAGATAATGCTTCGATCGAGCGAGATGGTTCTTTAGTCAAGGTTCAAGACGTTGAAATGTTGTTCAACCCGAATCAGCATGAAATATTAGGGCGTATCCAGTCGGGAGAGGAAGAGCAGGAAACGGCAGCCTACGGTAAGGTGAACCTAACGTTCTTATCAGGAGAAGCCTTACCGCTTTGCTGGATGGATGTCAATTACCGTAAGACCTTGTAAGTTTTCTTAAATGGTCAGTATCTAGATTAATGCAAATAAACGGAGAATTGTTATGAACGGACTAAAACAATGGGCGATCGACTCTTACCTGAGTCGGATTGTAGGTACTTTTTTGATAGGATTTCTCTTCTTGTTTACAGTTGGGTGTAGTAACGCACCTACTAATTCAGCAGGTAATCCATCCGGTATGTCAGCACCTACATCCATAATAGGTTCCCCAGAGCCTAGAACAGGGCCTTCTGGAAAAACTCCACAGTCTTTGAAAGATACTAATGTCTATGACTACAGTAGCCCAGAGAATAAAGTTAATGTTCAAGCTAAGACCCGTGAATTAGTGGATACGGCTAAGAGAAAGGCTAATGAAGATCAGAGTCTTGAAGATTTATCAGATAAAGTACGCAGGTCTGCTGAAGAAGCTAAAGACAACATTTCTGAAGGTCTAGAGGATCAAAAGAAGGGTCTGGCTCAAGGCACACAAAAAGGGATAAAAAATCTCAAAAAGAACTTAGAGAAGGTTTCTGAGGAAGTTCCAAGAGTCGTCAAGGAAGCAACGGAAAATGCTGCCTCAGCAATCCAATAATTTCCGTTGTGATCTTGCATGCATGTTGTCATAGTTAGTCCATATAATCGGATGATTTTGTGGAGAAGCAGACTACGGCGATCGGTAGAGATAAGGGATTCAGAAGTCAATCTCGATCTCTATCGATGCATTGATTTATGGATTCAATATTGTCGGTATAACTAGTAATAGCAATTAATTTTAATCCAACCCTTAAGGAAATTTATGATGTCCCAGCAATCTCAAGTAGAACGCACCATTTCATCTGTTTTTGAGACGGAGAGTCAGATTGATGATGTCGTACGGCGCTTAATCGATCGAGGAATTCCGAAGGAGGATATCTCGGTGATGGGACGTAATTTCAAGTCTGAAACTCGGATTACAGGATTCATTTCCAAACGAGATGTCATCTTGGGCGGATTGCGAAGTGGCGCTATTTTCGGGTCTTTATTTGGATCATTCCTAAGTTTGCTTTCTGGAGTTGGGGTGTTATTCATTCCATTTGTCGGACCCGTTGTTGCAGCAGGTCCGATCGGCGCTGTACTGCTCGGTGCAACGAGTGGTGCACTGGCGGGGAGTGCTGGCGCAGGATTAGTCTCAGTTCTGACGGCTCTAGGAATGCCAGAAAAACAGGCTGCTCTCTATCAAACTAAGTTGGGAGCTGGCGAATTTGTCCTGATGCTGGAAGTGCCTGCCGATCGGACTGGAGAATACCAATTGCTACTCGAAAGCGCGGGTGCAAAAGATATTCATACGGCTGATTCTCCCTTGCCACGAGCGTCTGGAGAATGCAACAGCCCAGAGGATCTCTCTCCTGAAGTTCGCACCCATCTTTCGTCAGAGGCTCAGACCATTTTTGTCGCTCGTTATCGCTCGGCCTTGCAAGAGACAAATGACAAGACAAAAGCAGAACAGATGGCTTGGATGACTGTTCAGGAGCAGTTTGATGAGGATGAGAATGGTGTTTGGTCAAAGGCCAAAGTCATGGCTTAGGACTGAGGCTGTGAAGTTGGGAGCCTTCGGAACCTAAACGTAGAGATCCATGACCTGCGAAATGGGCATCCGTGACTGTGCGCCTAACCTGAGGGACGATCGATGCCCGCGATCGAAGTGCTCGGCAGCGGCGCACGCAATCATGGCGGCGTTGTCGGTACAGTATTCGAGCTGGGGAAAGAGGACGCGGATATGGTGAGGGGCGGCGGCGAAAGTGAGTTGCGATCGTAAGCCTCGATTAGCCGCGACGCCGCCGCCAACAACAATGGTCGTCAATCCATGATCTAAGGCACAGGCGATCGATCGTTTGGTTAGGGCTTTGGCAACGGTGTATTGAAAGCTAGCGGCTAAGTCTGCGATCGGCATTTCCGTTTCGGCGCAGCTTATTTCTAAGGATTTGATCAGTCGCATCATGGCGGTTTTCAGGCCGCTAAAACTGGCGTCGTAGCGGTGGTAGCCTCCCTCCGGCAACGATATGCGTCCTTCAGGTAGGGTAAAGGCTTTGGGATTTCCAATAGCAGCCAATCGATCGATTTCGGGTCCGCCAGGGTAGCCAAGCTTCATTAACCGCGCCACTTTATCAAAGGCTTCTCCCGCCGCATCATCCCGCGTTTGGCCCAAAATATCGTATTGGCCACAGTCTCGAACCTGAATCCAGCTTGTATGTCCGCCGGACACGAGTAGACATAAGAAGGGCGGCTTCAACGTCGGTTCGCTGAGATAAGACGCATAGATGTGGCCCTCCAAATGATGGACGCCCAACAGCGGTTTTCCATAGATCATCGCCAAGGTCTTCGCGGCCATCAGCCCCACTAGGAGCGCACCGATCAATCCGGGAGTGCAGGTGACGGCGATCGCGTCAATCTCAGCCCAGGAAAGGCCGGATTCGGTCATGGCTTGCTCAATGGCGACATTGACCCCTTCGAGGTGCTGCCGAGAGGCAACTTCAGGGACGACCCCGCCATAAATCCGATGAATTTCGATTTGAGTTGCGACAATATTACTAAGAACTTGACGATTCTTAACGATCGCCACCCCTGTTTCGTCACAACTTGTTTCAATCGCTAATATCGTTGCCATTTGCTGGTAACTTTTGAATGGGAATTTCTGGATTTACCTAGCTTAAACCCTTATGGGACAAGTGAGGTACCGAACCCAACACTTTCGACTTTTCTATGCGATCGAGTTTCTCTAGTCTTGATTCATGGAAGTTGGAACGTTAGATTCTATTTGTTTAAGATCGGGTATGGCCGCTAGGTTGTGCAAGTTCTGCAAACTGTAATTAAAGGGAAAGAACTCCATGCGACGTTTGTTTGCGATCGTTCTAGCAGTAATGTTGTGGTTTGGTTTCGTGGAAACGGCACCAGCTCAAGCTGCATATGACAATTTGACGCCCTGTGGGGAATCCCAGGCGTTTGCTACACGGATGAAGGCTTCAACTAGCCCTACGGCTGCGCAACGCTATGAGCAGTACTCGAAAGCAGGTTTGCTGTGCGGACCAGAAGGACTGCCTCACCTGATTGTGGATAACCCAGCACACATGGGCGACTTCATTATTCCGGGAATCTTGTTCCTCTACATCGCAGGCTGGATCGGCTGGGTCGGTCGTGCTTATATTCAAGCCATCCAGAAGGGTCCTAACCCCGAAGCGAAGGAAATCACGATCGATGTTCCTTTGGCCATTAAGTCCATGCTTAGTGGGTTTGCTTGGCCTTTGGCGGCATTCGGCGAAATTTCGACGGGTAAGCTGCTTGCGAAAGAGAACGAAATTACTGTTTCTCCTCGTTAGATTTTTTGGTCTGTTGAAAACCCGTTTTGTCTTTGGAGGCTTGTATCATGACTCGTTATCTTTCTTCTGCTCCTGTTCTGCTCATGGTTTTGTTGACCTTTACAGCGGGTATTTTGATTGAGTTAAATCGGTTTTTCCCGGATTTGCTCTCTCTCCCTCTGTAAATTTTGACTAGAATTCTGACTAGCCGCTTAATTTAAAAACCGATCGCACCTTGGGTTTACTTCTATAGTTTTCCTAGGGTGCGATCGGTTTTTGTAGGGTGATAAGTTTAGTGCTACTCTTTTGTGGAAATTCAACCCAATCCTTTATGAGTTCGAGTCGGGCAATCGCGGCGATGCTGCAAGAGTTTCAATCTTACCAACCCTACGACACACTCGAAGCCGATCATCAACGTAAGCTCATTCAGCTCATCCAAACCAACCTTGATCCACTTGATTCCGATTGCTTTGAACCGGGCCATGGAACAGGAAGCGTTTGGATTTTTGACCCGGTAAAGCGGCAAGTTGCAATGGTTTTTCATAAAAAGATGAAACGCTGGCTCCAACCGGGTGGTCATGCTGACTTCGATGAACCTAATTTAAAGGTTGCAGCCCTACGAGAAGCCAAAGAAGAAGTCGGATTACAGCTTAATTTTGAACAGGCGATCGTGTTTGATATCGATGTTCATGTGATTCCTGCAAGTCGCTATCCTGAACATTGGCATTTTGATGTTCGCTATCTCTGCCTGTGCGAGGTTCAGCCCCTCACCCCCGAAAGCGAAGACACCCCAGCGCAGTGGTTTGATGTCAATGAGTTAGCCTCCTGGTCGCTAGACCCTGGACTCGATCGAATGCTTCAAAAAACGATCGGCTGGAGTACAAAATGCTTTCCTTAGAAGTCTCGGTTTTAAGCTATTTCCGTTGGAGACGCTTCGCGAACGCGGCTACACAAACGAGACCTTAGAGATCTGAACTAAGCCGGGACGATCGAACCCATGAAAAAGCGGAAATCCGATAGGGATCTCCGCTTCTCTAAAACATCAGTTGTGAAACATTAGCGATCGATTAATTGCAGTGATCTAGTAAGCGTTATTGAACGCCAAAGGAGTCGCCAATCGTAGACCAAGATCCACGTCCGTATTGACCACCACAACCTCAGCCTTTTTCTGACCATTCGCCAGCCAGCCGCCGATCGCACCTGCTGCCGTACCGATCAAAATGTTTCCAAAGCCAATCTTACGATCGCCCGAGACACCCGCTACGATCGCACCCGCACCTGCACCCACTACCGCACCTGTGAGGATAGACGTCGTGTTGAGACCTTTGCTGATGGTTTCCTTGCGAGTCACCACGTCAGAGGACGCATCAAGCATCATGCTGGAACCATTAGGAAGGAATAGGGTTCGAGCATAGAACTTCGTGCCTTTTTCTTCTTTACCATCGCGATTGGTGATGCTAGCGGGGCGAAATTCACCTTCCACTGTGCTACCCGCTGGAATCAACAAACGACCATCACCCGATCGGATATTGCTGGGAATTGTAAGCGTCGTTGCCATTTTCTCATCGGGAGCCAAAACGATTTTTTGAGCCTTTGGATAGCTTGTAGGAATCACTGCGCCAACGGCTATCCGAATGGTGCGGTTAAACACAGCGGGACGGTTGTTGTAGGATTGCGCGATCGTCACAGGTCTTGCTTGTGCAGATGCATTCAATGTCGCAAGCGGTAACAAGTTAGCTGTCGTCAGACCCATGGTCAACGCTATTGCGGCAGAAGAACGAGCAGAGAGAGAAGTCATCAATTTCATGTTGGGTTTTTCCTGTGTGAGTGCGGACCTGAACTGAATGACCGCACCGGTAATCAAAAGGTTCCCAACTCATTTCTAAGACGCCCAACTCATTTCTAAGACGCCCAAGCTCCATGCCCCGAAAACTCCACGACAGCTTCGTTAAAGAATGGATGCAGGAACTCCTCACCGATTTCGGCACGGTCGAAACCGAAGTTGAACTTGAAGGGGAAGTCTGTACGATAGGTGTGCTGTTTTATCCTGACCCACAGTAGCGATCGACACGCTCTTCGGTCTCCCCAAGGATCATCTTTACCGAACCCAAACCCTAGAACATCTCTCCATCTTGCAAATCAACCTCAAAGCACGGCAAAATAAAACGACGGATATCGAAGAGGTCATTATGGGATTGTCTCCAGTCTACGAAAGGTGGCGCGAAGAAACGCTGTCTTAAGGGCGTCAGGAAGGGCGGACTTCGCTTGTGGAACTGCTTCTCACTCAGAAATTTGGCAGTTTGAGCGATCGCATGACTCAAAAAATCACCCAACTCACCCGCCAGCAATGCGAACGATTGGCGATCGCGCTAGGCGGAATCCCGACGATCGATGCTTTGAACCTGTGGTTCGATGAGAATGGCTAGTGCGCTAGGGCTACGAGGTTTGCCTCGATCGCATTGCTGGCTCGATCGCCTGAGTCTCTTCAAGATGGCTCACGGTGCGAATAAGGCCGTCCACGCCATCAATGATCCAGATTTTAGTCTGGAGGGCGTTGGCCACTTGTTCGACTGTCATGTCATCCAGAAAAACGGTGGAGTGCAATTTTAGCATCAGTGAAGGCAAGAGTAGACCGTCGCCGATCGCTTTTCCTTGAAGTGCATTGACAATATCTTGACCCGTAATCAGACCCGTAACGGAGATTTCTTGGCCCCAATAATCGCTGTTGAGTGCGGCCATGGATACCGTGAGATTTTCGACTTGGTTCAGCCGACAGCAAATGGGTGCGAAGGCATGTTCAACGGCATTCCCCACGATCCAGGTGAGATGACGGGAGGACTCGATCGCCTGAGGCAACGCCTGAGCAGCGGTTTCAAACTCTTTCAAAAATAATCGAATCGAGCCGACGCCATTGCCGATTTGGGGATAGTCTTCGTAATGCTGCTCTTCGGGGACAGGCTGCTGGGCGATTAGAAACCATTCATCGGCAAGCCATGCAAACGTGGACTTAAATTGGGTTTGAAATTGGGTTTGGAGCGCTTGGACTTGGGCTATTGTTTTTTGGGCTAGATCTCGCGAGACCGGAATCAACGCATCTTCGTCCGGGCGAAACTGCGTCAGGCCCACCGGAACCACCGCCGCTGAAATCACCGCTGGGAAGTCGCCTTGATGAAACTGAGCGAGATCGGTTAAGGTCCGGGTGAGCTGGTCGCCGTCGTTGATGCCGGGACAAACCACCACTTGGGCGTGAATTTGCAATTCGTTATTTTGGAACCACTGCAACTGCTCCATCAGCAATCCAGCACGGGGATTTTTCAGCAGGCGAGTGCGGACGGCGGGATCGGTGGCGTGGACAGAAACGTAGAGGGGCGACAGGCGCATGGCGGCAATGCGATCCCATTCGCGATCGGGCAGATTCGTTAAGGTCAGATAGCTGCCATACAGAAAACTGAGGCGGTAGTCGTCATCTTTGAAGTAGAGACTTTCGCGTTTGCCGGGAGGCTGCTGATCGATGAAGCAAAATGGGCAGCGGTTGGTACATTGAATCAGTGCATCGAAAAGGGCATTTTCAAACTCAAGACCGAGATCTTCGTCGTAGTCTTTTTCGATTTCGATGAGATGCTTTTTACCTTTGGAGTCCAGCACCTCCATTTCCAGAAACTCATCGGCGCACAAAAACTGATAGTCGATCAAATCCCGAGGCGCTTGGCCATTGATGGACATCACAGCATCGCCCATATCGAAGCCCATTTCCGCCGCAATGGAATCGGGCATTACGCGAGAAATTTTGGCGGGTTGGATGCTCATGACTTAGCCACAGAGAATAGGATTAGGAACAGAGGAAAGACAACTCTCCTCTATTCTGATCTATTCTCTACCAACCCGGACCCTTATGGACCAGACTATTTGCATCAGAGCTAATGCAGATGCCCCCATAGCGCGTCAAAATCGGATGCAGCGCCGCTAAGACATCCGGCTCTTGATCTAGATCGCAAATGGCTAAAATGTAATCATTGCAAACGCCGTCAACATCAAGATCGCAGGTGGTAACCCCTCGATCGCCCTTGCCGCTGACCCCGCGAATGATGCTGTAGCCCTGGACTTTTAGTCTTTCTAAGGTTTCTAAGACCTTTTTGAGTTCTACCGATGAGGTGATGATTTCTAGGCGCTTAACAGCTTTGATTTCAGGCTGAGACATAGTGAGTAGATGATTGGGTAAGGGACGTCATGGATTAAGCAGTGCCCCAGAGTTTTTTGATAATTTCAAAATAAACGGGAATTCCTACCACGATATTAAATGGGAACGTTAATGCTAGCGCCATGGAGAGGTAAATACTGGGATTGGCCTCAGGAACCGACATCCGCATCGCTGCCGGAACTGCAATATAGGACGCACTCGCACAGAGGACTGAAAACAGCAGCGCATTTCCCTGACTCATGCCAATAATCGCCGCGATCACGATGCCAAACAGGGCGTTGAACACGGGCATCAGCACCGAGAATAGAATAGGGAACGTCCCGGCTTTTTTGAGATCGCCTAGTCGTTTGGCCGAAACGAGTCCCATGTCTAGTAGAAAAAAGACCAGCACGCCGTAGAACATGTCGTCCACAAAGGGCTTCATCTTATGCCAGCCCGCTTCTCCTGTGAAATAACCTGTAAATAGACTGATCATCAGCATGACAACGGAGCCATTGAGAAAAGCTTCTCGCAGGACTTCGCCCCATGAAAAGTCCTCGTCTCCCGGTTTTCGAGCCGCGTAGAGCCGCACCAGCACGAGTCCTACAATGATCGCAGGCGATTCCATCAGGGCGAGTGCAGCGATCATATGTCCCCCGTAACCGACATTAGCCTTGTCGAGAAAGGAGCCAGCGGTGACAAAGGTGACGGCACTAATGGAGCCATAGGTAGCGGCGATCGCTGCCGCATTGTAGGTGTCAAACTTCAGCTTGAGGACCAGAAAAGAATAAATCGGCACCAAGCAGGCCATGGCAACAGCCGTCAGCAGCGTCAAGATGATTTCAGAGGTGAATCCACTTGCTAAAACTTCGTGACCGCCTTTAAAGCCGATCGCCAGCAACAGGTACAGGGAAAATAACTTAGGTAGCGGTTTGGGGATCTCTAAATCCGACTTCACTAGGGTTGCAATCATACCTCCAAAGAAAAAGAGGACTGGGGGATTTAGAATATTTAGCAGTAAAGAACTCGAATTCATCAAGGCTCCTGTCAGTCTCTAATCGTAATAAGTTCATTCGTTTTATGAGATTAACCGATGGGTAGGACATTACGTCATTGCGAGGTTCGGAATTTACATAACGAGAAGTTTAGGACAGCAACGATCGATGTTCAATGGTTTGATTCGGGTGGTTTATACTATTAAGTTGATACTGCCACATCTAATAAACACGCTCATCTTTTAGGCAATCCCACGTGACTGACTCTATCCTCCAAGCTCGATACCAAACCACCCTTGAAGACCTCCTGGTTCAGACTCTTCAGGGCAAAATTCGATCGCCGTTTCAAATTTACGATCGACTGGTGCAGGAGTTTGAAACAGGTTCAGAGGAACTCTTTGAACAATGTCTGAGTGAGTGTGATGCAACCATTAAGATGAATGCTAAATCAGATGATGAAATGAAGCAAGCGAAAGCCATTCGGCGAGGTCGAGCGCTGAAAACCATCCAATCGGAATGGCAACGCTATCAAGGGGAACAATCTCGTAAAAGTGCAATCGCAACTGCCTTGAGTAATCTTCTCAGTGCAACGCCCGAAAACCGCCTCAGCCTATGGCTTACTACCTTCGATCCTAATTCCCCCAATCGCCTAACCCTTGACCAACAACAACAGCTTTCCCAACAGCTTAAAAGCTTCGGATCTCGGGATTCAGACTGGGGTGCGATCGCTCAAGGGATCGATCGCGGTCTTGAATCATGGAAAAACCTTGAACTGAATCTTGTGCAATGGATGTTTACGCGACCCTCGACGTTGGGATTTGGGAGTGAGGCAGATGCGGGTGGACCGTGGAAACTTTGGGCCGCCGAAGTGAAGAGCGATGTGCCAAGGTCATTGTTTGAGTTGATGAATGCGCGGGAGGTGGATTTTTCGAGCTGGCGGGAGACGGTGGAGGATAGCGATTGGGTGGAATTGGCAATAGTGCTGCTGACGGCGCAACGCGGGTTGGTGTCTTGGGCAGAGACGCAGCCTTACAATTCCAAGGGCGGTCGTCAGCTTTGTATTTCAACGTTTTTGACGTTTACGGTGCTGTGGAGTCAGCTATCTGGGCACTTTGCGACAACTCGTCCGACGTTGCAAAATGCAAGTTTTCAAATTGTGTTGCAAACCCTGCGAAGTTTTGCGCAGAAGTCCTATTTCCCACTTTATGGCGGCATGGTAGCGATGTTGTCTCAGGGCAGTTTTAATGATTTGTTGACGTATTTAGATGAACCCCTTCGACGTGTGGATAAGACGCAGGAAAAGGCGAGAATTCTGACCTTGATTGGCTATTCGCAACAGGTGATGCGACATACGGATTCGGCTATTGCATTTCATCAGCAGGCGCTGGAGATTGCGCAGTCGGAAGAATTGGCTATTCGAGATTTGCCCTGTGCCATTGCAAACCTTAATCATTTAAGTCGTGCGCAGGCGGCAGCCAAGCACTATGACGAAGCGCTTCGGTTTGCCCAGCAGGCGTTGATTCTGGCGCGACAATCGGGGGATTCTCTCGGGCAGGCCAATGCATTGGCGAATGTGGGCTACAGTGAAATCTTGAGCGCTCGACAGCTCGATCGCCTAGACGAAGACAGCGCCGAGATTCCGATTTCGCAGCTTACCCAAGGTTTAAAACTCGCGTCCACCCTGGACGATCGCGCCAGCCAAGCCCTCTGCAACAACAGTCTTGGCATTGCCTATGGAATGCTAAACCGTCCCGATCGCGCCCTTCCGTATCTCGCCGCCGGACTCCAAGCCGCTCAAGAATCAGGCGATCGCTATCTCCAAGGTCTCAATCTCACCTATTTTTCAGAAGCTCAAGCGGCCCTCGGCGATATGGATTCGGCGCTCCTTAGTGCGGTGTTGGCGATGTATACATTAGAACAAATTAATGCGATCGAATGGCAGCAGTCTCGCAATTGGCTTTTGTTGTTACGAGGTCGGCTCGGAGATGAGGTATTTGGGAAGCAGATGAAGTCGCTGCGACCTCAGATTTTGAGTTCGATCGGCGTGGATGGTTATGATCATGCGTTGACGTTGTTGGTGTGATTTCTATCTCCTGCGGAGGTTCACTTGTACGGGTCTGTTAAACCTCGATATCCGCTAAAGTTTTCAAGAGATGCTCAACTTGCTTGGGATCTCGAAGTTGCATAAATCCGAGTAACTCCCTCTGTACACCCCCTTCACTGTCTTTTATATATCGAATTGTAACAATGACATCCCCGGTGCCATCCTTATTTTCTTGTCGATACACCGTTTGAAGTTGCTGTGGCAAATAGTTCCGGATTGTTGACCGCTTCTCACCCTCAATCGAAATTGCCCGCTGGTCCGTAATCAGATAAACCGTCTGGAGCGCCATCAGTCTTGTCCAAATCGGTGATAACAGCATACAGACACCCATCCAAATAAACGGCACGTAAAATAATATGGGTAGAACATCAAACGGTGTGAGACCCTGTTTTGAAAGACTCCCAAATCCTATAGCACTCCAAGACAGGAAGAGGAAATGAGCAGTTAATGGAATCCCAATTAAAAAACCCATAGTTGACTGAAATGTAAAGAATCTGGGAATGGGTTGACCAATCCACTGAATGACTTCGTGGGGTTTAAGTTCTCGATCGACGATTTCACGAAGCCGAGGTGAAATTTGGAGTTTATTGCTCATGAGTTGTTTTTGGGTTGTTTTCCCTAATCCCGATAACTTCTATCTTCTTCTATTCTGAATTGATAAATGGGTCAACTTTGGCTCACGATCAGCGTAGAATAAAAACTGTCCTGAGCAAACTCCTCGTCAGCTGCGGAAATATACGATCGCCCAGTCAATTCAACAACGACCTATCGCTAGAAAATGAAACTCGATCGTATTCTTATACTCAAGGGCTTTTGGGCTTGAGGTACAATAGGATAATCTTTTATTAATAGTCCTAATGCAAACCCTAACGCTACAGGATGCCCAGCGCCGTCTGCCCGAGCTAATTGCTGCTGCGGTGAGCGGTGAAGAGGTCACGATTGCAAGCAATGATGGAACGATCGTGGCCTTGATGCTGCTTAAGCCAATGTCACCGAAGCCTACCTTTGGTAGTGCGAAAGGATTGATTAAAATCTTGGATGGATTTGATGATCCGATCGAGGGATTCGAGGACTATGAACCGTGAGAATTCTTCTAGATACTCATGCTTTTGTCTACTTCACTTCAGGCGGTGAGGAATTAAGTTCAGTTGCTAGAGCGGCGATCGAGAATCCAACTCATCAAAGATTTCTTAGTATTGCGAGTCTTTGGGAAATTGCGATTAAGGTCAGTATTCAAAAGCTTGAGGTGGGGATGACGATGAGTGAACTCGTGACTCGGGAAGTTCGGGGAAATTCGATCGAGGTTCTTCATATTGAACCGCAACATTTGGATTATCTCTCAAGTCTTCCGTTTCATCATAAAGATCCATTTGACCGATTGATAATTGCCTAGAGTTTTTCTGAAGATATTCCGCTTATAACGAAGGATTCGGCGTTTGGGGCTTATGGTATTAAGACAATTTGGTGATTTTGGCTGGGCGATCGAAGTCACTTGTGCTTTCGCGGACGATCGCGTAGAGGGCTTTAGGGATGGGCATTACGTTGAGCGGCCATAGTCGCGTTGATATAACTGAAGATGTCGTCGAGTTCGCCGATCGCTTCGAGTTCGAGGGTTTCGCTTTGGGTAAGGAGATCTGATTTTTTACGATCGAGGAGTTCTTGAAGCCGATGACCTCCGGTCGGTCGTAGACCATCGCTGAGGGTGTCGGTGAATTTGAAGAGAGTGAGGTTGTCAATCTGTTGGATTTTGAGTCCGGTGGGGAGAAGCGTGGAGGGTTTAAGCAGTGTGGTCATGGGCGATCGCCTCAACTGGAGGTTATGTTTCTATTATACAAAGCCGATGGTCAAAGACCGACCGGAGGTCATCGCACTTCGTTGTGATCTGGGGCGATCGAAGTCACTTGCGGAGGTTGCGATCGTCTCCGATCGACGTTCGGTCATCGGGCTACGGGAGGCGTTCGAGTCACGATGGTGAGGACTTTGGGGAGTGTGAAGGGTTCATAAAGCATTTTGTGTTCAATCGCACATGTTTTCTTGCTTCCATAAGAAATCTGAAGTAAATCTTTATTCTTTGATATGAAAATCAACTGTATTTTACCTGAATTGGTATATTTCAGGATATTTACTTTCAAATTAAAGCTGTAACAGTCGTTTAAGAATTGTCATTTTTCAAGCTTGGGTTGTTGTATCAATCCTTCAAGCTTGTTATGTTGCAAAATCATGAAGAATGTCTGGCTTTTCTTGAGAAGGTTCGCTGGAGTGGCATTCCGACTTGCCCTTACTGTACTTCAACGCGATCGACGGCATACAAGAATGAGAAGCGCTATCGTTGTCTGCATTGTTTTACGTCATATAGCGTTACAGTGGGGACTATTTTCCACAAAACTCATCTAGATCTTAATAAATGGTTCCTTGCAATTTCTCTCCTAGATCAGTTAAAAGGAAATATCAGCGATCGTAAGCTTGCGAAAGAACTAGAGATCAATCGAGCGACAGCTTCTTTGGTGGTTAAGCGAATTCAAGGGGCTTCTGAGGAAGAGACTCGAATTTTGAAGGCGATCGTTTGTATTGGTGAGTAA
>ENA-OFCD01000255-OFCD01000255.1-metagenomes-genome-assembly--contig:-NODE-255-length-35875-cov-7.346092_pt1 | contig 35875 bp, 30 predicted proteins | sample MGYA00153392_OFCD01 | MGnify analysis MGYA00153392
CGGCCGGCACCCGGCCGCGGGCCTGCTGGGACCTCGGGGCCGTGCACCGGCTGCTGTACGGCGGCCGGCGGGACGACCCGGCGGCAGTGTTCTCGCCGGGCCGCGAGGTCTGCGAGCCGCCGCGATCCGCGGACGCGCCGACGCTGCTCGACCTCGTGGCCGACGTCGACCCGGTGCGCGCCGACGGCAGCCTGTCGCCGGACTGGGCCGCCGAGCCCTGGGCCGCGCGCGGGGAGCCGGCCGACCTGCAGCGGGCCTGCCGCTGGGCCGCCCTCGCGCTGGACGTCCAGCGTCGTCAGCAGGCTGCGCTCAGCGCGCTGCCCGACCCGCGGCCGAGCGCGAAGGCGCCACCACTGGCGCTGCTGACGGCGTACGCCGAGAGCGCCGCCGCCCTGCTGGCGGTCGAGCTGGAGCACGACGGGCTGCCCGTCGACCGGGCGGCCGCCCGCGCCCTGCTGACCGCCGCGATCGGCGACCCCCCGACCGACCAGCAGGCCGCCCGGGCCGCCCGCGATGCCCGCGTGCTGAAGCATTTCCCGGGTCCGGCGGACCTGCGCAACCCGCTGCAGGTCCGCGAGCTCCTGCTGCGCATCGGCATCGATGTGAAGGACACGAGGTCATGGCGCCTCGAGCCGCACCGCGCGACCTCCCCGGCCGTCGCCGCGCTGCTCGACTGGCGCAAGACCGAGCGGATCGCGACCACGTACGGCTGGGAGTGGCTGGCGCGCCACGTCGGCCCGGATAACCGGCTGCGCGGCAGCTGGGGCGCCGCCGACGCCGCGGCCGGCCGGATGACCGCATCCGCCGGGCTGCACAACCTGCCGGCCGAGCTGCGGCCCGCTATCGCGGCGCCCCCCGGCCGGCTGCTGGTGCGGGCCGACCTCGGACAGGTCGAGCCGCGGGTGCTTGCCGTCGTCTCCGGCGACACCGGCCTGGCGGCCGCCGCCCGCGAGCAGGACATGTACGCGCCGGTCGCCGCCCAGCTCGGCGCGGACCGCCCGACGGCCAAGATCGCCGTGCTGGCCGCGATGTACGGCCAGACCTCCGGCGCCGCGGGGGCGGCGCTGCTCGCCATGGAGGCGGCCTACCCGACGGCCCTGGCACACCTTCGGGCCGCCGAGGCGACCGGCCGCGACGGCGGCGAGCTGCGCACCTGGGGCGGCCGGCTGCTCAGGTTCGGCGGTGGCGGCTCCGGTCGCGGGGCCCGCAACGCCGTCGTCCAGGGCGCGGCCGCCGAGCTGTTCAAGATGTGGGCGGCGACGGTGCGCAGTGGGCTGCCGGCGCTCGATGGCCGCGTCGTGCTGTGCCTGCACGACGAGCTGCTGCTCGAGGTGCCGGAGCCGGCCGCCGCAGCCGCCGCCGACCTGCTGCGTTCGGGGCTTGCGGAGGCGGCCGGGCGCTGGGCGGCGGGCAGCGGCGTGCGCTTCGTCGCCGACGTGTCGGTCGTGCGCCGGTGGAGCGACGCCAAGGGCTGAGCCCGAGGCCGTAGGCTGTGGTTGTTGCCACCTACCGCAGTGAGTACGACGACGTCCCCGACGCCGCCGGTGTCCGCGAGGTCGATCCGCACTGGCGCGAGCTGCAGGTCAGCAGCACGCTGCCGACCTCCTACCTGCCGGCGACGATGCCCGGTCCGCAGGCCCGCTGGCGCCGCACGGCGGCCTGGGTGCTGATCGTCATGCTGCTTACCGTCACGGCGGGCGGCGTCTGCCTGACGTACGGCCCGGCGGAGCTGTTCCACCTGCTCGACTCGCGCTGACCCGATCTTCTGGAGGGCCCCGTGCCGACCTGCAGGACGACGGCTGCCTGGCGTACGAGCTGTTCGAGTCCGCGGCGGCCCCGGGGATCCACCCGCTGATCCCCCTCAGCTAACCGGCCCCGCTCAGTTCGCCGGGACCGCTCCCCCGCCGCCGGCCCGGCGGGCCACCCAGGCCTGGTCCGGCATCAGTACCCACAGGGCCGGATAGACGAGCAGCTGGCTGCCCGGCACCAGCAGCAGGATCAGGACGAACAGCAGCCGCGCCGGCCACGGGTCGAGCCCCACCCGTCGGCCCAAGCCGGCGCAGACACCGCCCAGGGCGCGGTTGTCCGTGCGCACCAGCCCGTTGCGGTGGAACAGCTCGCGGACGTCATCCATGTCGTTCTCCTCATCGGTGATCTTCTCGGTAGGACCACCCTGCGCCATCGGCCCCGCAGCGCGCACCGGGTGCCGACCCTGACCGGGCCCTGGTCGTGCCCCCGGTGCGCAGCTGCCGTCGGCGCGAGGCCGTCAATGGCGTGCTCGCGGACTACCGCCCATGCCGAGGACGCGACGTCTTCATGACACCGTGTACGACGAAGCCGATGGCGGTCGCCAGCGCGCCGACCAGGACACTGCCCAGGAACAGCCCGCCGCCCAAACCACCACCGGTGACCAGCCAGATCACGGCGAAGATGACTGCGGCGAGACAGCCGGAGAACCACGGTGACTGCATGTTCATCCGCATCGACAGCTCCTGTCGTGGGGCGGCGGCGCCGCCGAGGGCCCGACCGTACTGGTCACCGATGACGCGGCCGGGCTGCCGCGCCGCCGTAGCCTGTGCGCCCCACGGCACGCAGCCGCCAGGCATGCTTCCCGCCGAGGGGGCGACCCTTCACGGAGAGCTGATCGTGGCAGCCACCGAAACCGCCGGCACTGTCGTGTCCGACATCGAGTTGCGCGCTGCCATGTCCGGCACCTACGCCGCGTTCATCGGCTCCGGCTTCGCGTTTGCCAGCTGGGCCTCACGAATCCCGCAGATCCGCGACGGCCTGCACCTGCGGCCCTCGACGCTGGGGCTGACGCTGCTGGCCATCGCCGCCGGCTCGCTGCTGGCGCTACCGCTGTCCGGACCCGTCATCACCCGGGTCGGCTCGCGCCGCACCGTCGCGGCGATGGCGGTGCTGCTCGCAGCGGCGCTGCTCATCGTCGCGGTGGGTTTTCTGGTCGGCCTGGTCCCGGTCGTCGCCGGGCTGTTCATTCTCGGGTTCGCCAACGGCGCCTGGGACGTCGCGATGAACGTGCAGGGCGCCGCCGTCGAACGCCATCTCGGTCGTTCGATCATGTCCCGCTTTCACGCCGGCTACAGCCTGGGCACGGTCGCGGGGGCCCTGGTCGGAGCGGCGATGGTCGCCCTCGGCGTCCCCGTCACGGCGCACCTGCTGGCCGTCGCGGTGGCCGTCGCCGTCGTGATACCGCGCGCCGCACGGCGCTTCCTGCCCGACAGGGAGGCGACCGTCGATCCGGGCGTTCGGCGGACCGCCCTCACGCCGTGGCGCGAGCCCCGCACCCTGCTGATCGGGTTGTTCGTGCTGGCTTTCGCGTTTGCGGAGGGCGCCGGCAACGACTGGATCAGCATCGCGGTGATCGACGGGTACCACCTGCCCGCGGCTCTGGGCACGCTCGCCTTCGCAGCATTCCTCGCCGCCATGACCGTCAGCCGCTGGTTCGGTCCGGCACTGCTCGACCGCTACGGCCGGGTAGCTGTGGTCCGCGGCCTGGCGCTGGTCGGTATCGCGGGCCTGCTGCTGTTCGTGTTCTCGCCCAACCCGCCGCTGGCGTTCGCGGGGGCACTGCTGTGGGGGATGGGGGTCTCGCTGGGGTTCCCCGTCGGGATGAGCGCCGGCGCGGACGACCCGGCGCGGGCCGCGGGCCGGGTCAGCGTCATCGCATCCATCGGTTACTGCGCGTTCCTCGCCGGACCACCGCTCATCGGCCTGCTTGGCGACCGGGTCTCCGTTCTTCGCGCGCTGACCACGGTCGCCGTGCTGCTGGCTCTTGCCGCGCTCGTGACCGGCTCGGTGCGCTCGCCGGGCACGACCTCAGCTCGACCGTAAGCCCGCCGGCCTACCGCAACGGCTGCGGCGTCGGGAGCGGCCCGTGCCACGACGCGTCCTCCTGCAGCGCGCTGCCGACGTCGGTGACCATGTCGAGGACGCCGGCCACGTCGGTGGCGAAGTCGTTCAGCATCCTCGGCGGGCGCTGCAGCCGGCTTCCTCCGCGCCAGAGGAACGCCGGACCGTTCAGCGGTTCGCCCTCCACCGGCGGGCGCCATGCACCGTGGATCAGCGTGACCCGTTCGTGGATCACCCGGGTGTACTCGCCGACCAGCACGTCCAGCAGCTGACGGGCGGGGCCGACGACCTCGGCGCTGACCTGCTCGAGCTTGGTGACCCGCTTGCCCGCAGTCAGCCCATCGACGTACCTGCGGGTGGGGCTGCCGGTGAAGCCCAGGATCAACTCACCCACCATGAAGTCAAGGGTCTCGAAGGTCATCGTGATCCGCCCCAGCGCAAGGATCTGCTGGAGCCGCAGCGCCATCACGCCGCCGAGGTCCTCGGGCGCCGCCTCAGGCATCAGGGCCCCTCTCACGTCAGCGAACCATCCCGGCGCGACCTGATCCACTCGGCCGCCAGTCCAGGGCAACGATGCCAGGTCCGCGGCCCCGGTGCAGGTCAGCCGCGATGTCACCCGAGCAGCAAGGTGAGCCCGCCTGTCGTGAAGGCGACCATCACCGCCAGCAGCGGATACTGAGAGCGCCGTGCGGTGCGCGCGCTGGTGCCCAGCCGCACCGCCCGGTCGTGGGCAAGGACAACCCCGGCGACGTGCCCGATGACGATGGCGCCGATCTGTACAGCGGCGATGGCACCGGCGGAGACGGCGGTCAGGTTGACCACATCCGCGTACGTCCCGAAGTAGTCGACGCCGTCCCGCGCGAAGGGGTTGCTGGCCAGGATCCAGGTGAGCTGGCCCTCGAAGACCAGCAGCGAGAAGTAGTGCGCGATCGCATAGCCGGCGACGATCGGGATCAGGGAGTGCGCATACCGGTTCGGTGTGCCGGTGGTCCGCGTGATGCGACCGGAGAGGGCCGTCGCAGCCGCGTACAAGGCTGCGACGAGCGCGACGGTGACCAGCGCGAAGATGGTCACGGTGGCCGGGTCGCTGGTGGAGCTGCTCTGGTACCAGGTTGCGCGCGACACCCCGTCGAAGGCGGTGGTGCCGATCAGGGCGGTGACGAACGCCGCGAGCCCGGGCACCGCGGGGGTGCCGTCGGCGCCGTCGAGCGGGCTGCGTACGGCGAGCCGGCCGTCGGCGCGGCGGCCCAGCGGGCTCAACCGGGCCAGCAGGGTGCTGTAGGCCTCGAAGCAGTCCCCTGAGGCGAACCACCCGGGGCCGTACCAGAGCGCGGCGACCAGTTGGACGATCACGTAGGCCACCAGGAGGACGCCCAGGGTCCGGGGGACCGCCCGGTCCGGGTAGACCAACTCGAGCCAGGCGTACGCGAGCAGGAAGCCGGTCGCCGGCCACAGCCCCAGCCGGGGCAACCCGTCCTGACCCGGGGCGGGCCCCGTGATCCGCGCCAGCCCGGAGTACAGGGTGCGGAGCGGGTTGACGATCCGCCACACCGGTCCGAGCAGCAGGCTGACCGGCACGATGCCGACCCAGAAGGTGACGTAGAAGGCGTACGGCGCGATGCTGAACGCGGACTCGCTGGGCCCGACCAGCGCGACGAGGACGACAAACGCCGAGACTGTCAGCACCAGGGCACGCAGCCCGCCACGTAGTAGTGGGTTGTCGATCGCCCGCTCGAGCCCGGTCGGCAGGGCACGCCCAGCCGAGTTGCCCCGCAGCCGGGAGGTGCGCCACAGCGCACCGAGGGCGACGAAGGAGACTCCCAGGGCGAGGGCAGCCGCCACCAGGACGACGCCCAGAGGTGCGGGCAGGTCGGAGCGGACACTCACCGCGTGCGCCAGCACGACGCCCGGCACGGCGGTCAGCTGACTTGCAGCCGGGTGAGCACCCGCTTGGAGCGCTCGAGCTCGACCTCGAACCGGCCCGGCGCCTGCTGGGTCACGTCGATGACCACGGTGCCACCGGCCTCGACGTCCTTGCTGATGTCGGCGCCGTGCACGTGCACCTCCTCCGCGACGTCGCTGGTCACGCTGATCTGCAGGGGCGCGCCGAGCCGGACGGCGACCGTCCCGGTGTCGCCGGTCACCGACGAGCCCTTCACGACCAGCCGGACCTGCGTGACGCCCCCGGACGGTGACGCGCTCTGTGCTGACGTGGTGGTGCCTGCACACCCGGCAACGAGCAGGCCCCCCACGGCGAGCGGCAGGACCACCAGCCGGTGTCTCCACCGCGACCGCACGCCCGAGGTTGCCAGCTGGCGCGCTCTCACGGCTGCGTCGTCGGTCATGGGTCGATCATGACGGGTCCTCATCGAGGCGTCCTGCCCGCGCCGCTATCTGGTGACGGCGATGCTGGCCACGTCGTTGGTGATGCCGCGGACGATGGTCGGCGCGCGGACACCGGTGATCACATCGCCGGTGCTGCCCACGGGACCGGTCGCCTTGATCGTGACGGTGTAGTGCAGGACGCCGCCCGGGGCGCCCCGCGTGGAGGCCACGACGACGTCACCTACGGGCAGGCCGGGGTAGGCCTGCCCCGCGGTGCCCTCGGCGTTCTCCACCCCCACCACGTACGGGGCGCTCGCGTCCGGCACGATCGGGTGGCTGGCGTCGTAGGCGAACGAGATGTCCTCCGTACCGTTCAGCCCGATCCAGATCTGGTACGTCACCTTCTTCGCGGTGCCGAAGATGTGCTCGTCGGCCTGCACGACGAGGTAGTCCCGACCGGGTCCGGCCGACAGCAGCGCGGCCCGGACACCGGCATCACCGGTGCCGTCCAGATCCGACCAGAACGGGGCCAGGACATCGTTGGGCGCCGCCGGGTCGGGCAGATTCTGCGGCAGGGGCGTCACATCCGCGCCGCCGGCGCCACCGACCACCGCATAGCCGTTGGAGGTGATGCCGATCGAGGTGTAGGACCGGCCGTGGTAGTTGAACGCCGTCGGCGTCGTGAAGTTCTTGGCCGCCTCGTCACCGATCGGCGCGGCGGCAATCCCCAGCGCCGCCAGGTCCGTGTAGCCGAACGGGGAGGCCCCGCCCGATAGGTGCGGAGCATCCGGCTGGCGGCCGGCCAGCTGCGTGCTCGCGGTCGCCTGACCATCCTCTACCGACGCGGGCCCGCTCGCGCCGGTCAGCGTGAGCGGTCCGGTCGCGCGGGTGCGGCTCGATACGCCGGCGTCAGTGAGCGAGGTGTTCTGGATATCGACCGCACAGGTCGTGCTGGCGCCCCTGGCCAGGGTCGGCTTCGCGCAGGTCGTCGTCGCCGTCACCGCACCCGGCGCGCGGGTGAAGACCACCGGCAGGTGCAGCCGGTAGGCCGTCCCGCTGCTCAGGTCGATCTGGCCGAAGACGGTGGTGTCGACGGGCACGGCCCTGGCGTCGACGGCGATGCGCAACGTCTGGCTCGCCCCCGGGGCCACCGTGAAGTGGCCCGGCGTCACCGCGATGTCCGCGCCGGCACCGGCCGCGGCCCGTACGTCGACGGTCAGCGGCCGGTCGGTCACGTTCTTGGCGATGCGGGTCGTCGTGATCCGGCCGGGCAGGGCGGCGTCGTACAGCGAGGGCAGGTTCAGGTCGATCTGGCGCAACGGGTCTGCACCACGGGCGAGCATCTGCGCAGCCGTGGCGTCGAAGGTCAGGCCCGGATTGCCGGCCCTCGTGAGGTCGACCCGACCGCTGCCGTCGTCGAAGGCGTCTGCGGGCGTCGTACCGTCCTGCTTCACGACGGACTGCGTCGCCGTGGTGGCCAGTGCCGACTTGATCTGCCCGGGGGTCCACGTCGGGTGCAGCGCCTTGATCAGTGCCCCCGCGCCACTCACGTGCGGCGCCGACATCGACGTACCGGCGATCGCCTGGAAGTACGTCCCCGCCACCTCCTGAGGCGTCGGGGTGGGGGTGTTGCCCGCGAGCACCTGCACACCGGTCGAGGTGACGTCGGGCTTGAGGTACGCGCCACGCGGGCCACGGGAGGAAAATGCCGCCATGACATCGCCGTGACCGTACTCACGGATGCCGGCTGTGAAGCTCGCCTGAACCGTCGGGTGGGCCGCCAGGAAGGCGTCGACGGTCGCGGCCTGCGGCGCGTCGACGTGCACAGCCGGCAGGAAGTGGTTGTCGGTCTCGAGGTCCTGGACGCCTGAGTTCTCCAGGACCATCCCTGCCGCGCCGCCGGCGAGCACGTTCTGGCCCTTGTTGACGCGGCCGTTACCGCCCCGCAGGCAGATGACGATCGCGCCGGCGAAGGAGCCGGGCTTGGCCGGCGTCGAGCACAGCGCGTCGTACCCCGCGGCCGACGCGGCGCGCAGGACCGGGTGCGGACCGGTGCCACCCATGATCGACGCGCCCTGGACCGCCACCGTCGCGGTCCCGGCCTGCAACGTGAGAGTCGACACGAATGCCCGGCTCTGGCTGGATGCGGCCACCGTCGTGACCCACGGCCCGAGGTGGTCGGTGGTACCTGCGGTCGGGCCGGAGTTACCGGCTGACGCGCTCACGAAGATCCCTGCGGCGTACGCGTCGAGGAAGGCGAGCTCGGTCGGGTCCGCGAAGGGTGTCGAACCGCCGGAGATCGAGAAGCTGATGACGTCGGCGCCGTCCAGGACAGCCTGCTCGACCGCGGCTGTGGTGTCGGAGCCGAAGCAGCCGCCCGGGCCGCAGACGCGGTACTGCGCGAGCTGTGCGCCGGGCGCAATCCCCTGTACCGGCCCGCGGTCCACGCCGAACAGGACCGCCTTGGCCAGCGGGTTGCCGCCCGCCGTGCTGGTGGTGTGCGTGCCATGACCTTCGGCGTCACGGGCCGTGCCCTTGTAGGGCTGGTCGCCGGTCACGGCGGTGTAGGTCTGCAGGAACTCCTGGCCGCTGACCAGCTTGTTGTTGCAGATGAACGGCTTGCTGGCCGGGGTGAGCGGGTTGTTGCCGAACACGCAAGGCAGGGCCGTGCCGTCCGGGCGGGTGGGCGCTTTCGGCAGGTCGGGCCGGGCGGCGAAGGACGGATGCTCGGGCCAGACGCCGGTGTCGAGGTCGGCGATGAGGACGCCCTTGCCGGCGGTGCGGTCCGAGCCGAGCGCCCGGTACGCCGTCGGCGCCCCGATGAAGCTCGCTTCGTCACTCGTGGCGAGCGGCTGGTTGAGCGTGTCGGCCTGCACGGCGACGACGCCCGGCAGTGCGGCCAGCGCGGCGATCCGGTCGGCCGGTACGCGGGCCGCGACGCCGCCGTAGACAGCCCTGAAGGAGCGCCCGACGGTTGCCGTCGGGGCGATCCTCGCCAGGCTCTGGCGGAACGAGCCCTCAACCCCCGCGATCCGCGAGTCCTGCACGCGGACCTCGGCGCGGCGCCCGTCGATCTTGCGGCCGGTGACGGCTGGCGAAGTGGCGCCCGTGCCCGCGGCGTCGCCCTGGTAGACCGCCAGCGAGTCGACGTCGAGCTTGACCATCACCGGCGTCAGGGCGCTGCCCGACAGCCGGAGCAGCGCGGGATCGGTCTGCGCCACCCGGCTCGTCTTGGCGACGTCGATGGAGGAGGTGGGCGTCAGCGGGCGGATGAGCCGGGGCGAGCCGGCGCCGGCCGCGGCGGCGGCGGTACTGAGCGGCGCCGCCAGCAAGGCCACTGCGCCGACCGCGGCCAGGGCGACACGTCGGTGTCGACGGTTCGAGTTCACGTGGGTTCTTTCGTCTGAGGTGCCCGGAAACAGGTCCCGACGGTCTATTTGTCCGCCGAGCACCTGGACCGTATGCGCTAAGTGAGTGAATGAACACCCTCCGTAAGAACCATGGCGCTGGCGGGGCTGCACCTGCTGCCGCGCCCGGGTCGTCCTCACCGGCGGGCGGGTAGGCAGTTGCCATGGCCACCATCGCGCTGACCGGCTCCACCGACGGGATCGGCCTCGCTGCCGCCCGCACCCTGCTTGCGCAGGGCCACCTCGTGCTCATCCACGGCCGCAACGAGCAGCGCGGCCAGCCGGTCGTGGACGTGCTGGCCGCCGACCCGTCGTGCACCGGCGAGGCCGTACTCGTCACCGGCGACCTGTCCTCGCTCGACGAGGTGCGCGCGTTGGCCGGGCAGCTCGCGACGCACGGGCCGCTTGATGTGCTGGCCCACAACGCCGGCGTCTGGGTGCGCGGCGAGACGCCGCGGGTCACCGTCGACGGCTTCGAGACGACCTTCGCGGTCAACGTCCTGGCGCCGCATCTGCTCACCGCGCTGCTCGCCGATCAGCTGACGGGCCGGTTGCTGTGGCTGGGCTCCGGGACGGCCGGGAGCGGGCGGCCGAAGCCGACGGCGCTCGGTGGGGAGCGCGACCCCCGTCAGGCGTACGCCGACGCCAAGGCCTGCGACATCGCGCTGGCGCTGGCCTGGGGGCGTCGCCTACCGGGCATCGCGAGCGCGGCGGTCGACCCGGGCTGGGTGCGTACCAAGCTGGCGAGCGCCGGGGCACCGGGCGCGGTCGAGGACGGCGCCGACACGCTGGCGTTCTGCTGCACCGACGCCGAGCTCGCGCTGGCGCCGTACTGGAAGGACCGCCGGCCGGCGCCGGTACCCGGCCGGCTGCGCGACGCCGGGCTGCAGGATGCGATCGCTGCGGCCTGCGACCGGCTCGCTGGTCTGCCGGCTCGCGTTGTCGGGGGTGGCTGACAGACTGCCGGTATGCGCATCACGGCCCTCGCCGGCGGGATCGGCGGAGCCCGGTTCCTGCGCGGGGTGCAGGCCGCGGTGCCTGACGCCGAGCTCACGGTGGTGGTCAACACCGGCGACGACATCACCATGTACGGCCTACGGATCTGTCCCGATCTCGACACCGTGATGTACACACTCGGCGGGGGCATCGACGAGGAGCGCGGCTGGGGCCGGCGCGACGAGACCTTCCACCTCAAGGCGGAGCTGCAGGCGTACGACGCCCCCGCGGCGTGGTTTGGCCTGGGTGACCGCGACATGGCGACGCACCTGATGAGGGCTCAGATGACGGCCGCCGGATACGGCCTGGCCCAGGTCACCGAGGCGCTCTGCGCGCGCTGGCAGCCCGGTGCGCGCCTGCTGCCGATGACCGAGGACCGCTTCGAGACCCATGTGGTCGTCGAGATCGACGGCCGCCGCAAGGCGATCCACTTCCAGGAGTGGTGGGTGCGCTACCGGGCGACGCTGCCCGCGGAGGCGTTCGTCTCCGTGGGTGCCGAGGCGGCGCGTACCGGGCCGGGCGTGCTCGAGGCGATCGGCGATGCCGACGTCATCCTGCTCCCGCCCAGCAACCCCGTGGTGTCGATCGGCACGGTCCTGCAGCTACCGGGCGTGCGCGCGGCCCTGGCCGCCAAGACGGTCGTCGGGGTGTCTCCGGTCATCGGCGGGGCGCCGGTGCGGGGGATGGCCGACGCCTGCCTGACCGCGATCGGGGTCGCCACCACCGCCGAGGCGGTCGGGCGGCACTACGGCTCGCGCACCGGCGGCGGCCTGCTCGACGGGTGGCTCGTCGACGAGGGCGACGAGGGCTCGATCGTTCCGGGTGTGCAGGTGCGGGCGGTGCCGCTGCTGATGACCGACCTCGGCGCCACGGCGGCGATGGCACGGGCCGCCCTGGACCTTGCAGGTGTCTGAGCGCGCCTCGTACACCGTGAGCGGCGTGACCGGGCTGCCCGAGGTGCGTCCGGGTGACGACGTCGCCGCCCTGCTGGCAGCGGCCGTTCCTGACCTGCGCGACGGCGACGTCCTGGTGGTCACGAGCAAGCTGCTGAGCAAGGCGGAGGGCCGGCTGGTGCCCGTGCCGCCGGGAGCCGACCGCGAGCAGGTCCGGCGGCGGGCGGTGGCCGACGAGACGGTCCGGGTCGTCGCCCGGCGGGGGGAAACCGCGATCGTCCAGACCCGGCACGGTCTGGTGCTCGCGGCCGCCGGCGTGGACGCGAGCAACGTACGCGGCGACGAGGTGGCGCTGCTGCCACTGGATCCTGACGCGTCGGCGGCCGCGCTGCGCACCCGGCTGCTCGCACTGACCGGCCGCACCGTCGGCATCGTCGTCAGTGACACCCTCGGGCGGCCGTGGCGGGTCGGGCAGGTCGACCAGGCGATCGGCGTGGCGGGCCTGTCGCCGGTACGAGACAGCCGCGGCACCCTCGACAGCCACGGGCACCTCCTGGAGGTCACCGAGATCGCGGTCGCCGACGAGCTGGCCTCGGCCGCCGAGCTGGTGAAGGGCAAGTCCGACGGCGTACCGGTGGCGCTGATCCGCGGGCTTGCGCTGCCGGACGACGGTCGGGGCGCTGTCGCGCTGGTACGGCCGGCGGAGCAGGACTGGTTCCGGCTCGGGACTCGCGAGGCCCAGGCCGAGACGCTGGCGCTGCGCCGGACCGTACGTTCGTTTGCTTCTGCTCCGGTCGACCCGGCGGCCGTTCTGCGGGCGGTGTCCGCGGCGCTGACGGCGCCCGCGCCGCACCACACGGTGCCGTGGCGGTTCGTCCTCGTGCAGGAGCGGCGCGACGCCCTGCTCGACGCCATGCGCGCGCAGTGGGAGGCGGATCTGGTGGGCGACGGCTTATCTGCAGAGGCCGTCGCGCGCCGACTGCGGCGGGGCGATGTGCTGCGCACGGCACCGTCCCTGGTGGTGCCGTGCCTGGTGCGCGACGGCGCGCACAGCTACCCCGACGCCCGTCGTACGGCCGCCGAGGAGCGCCTGTTCGTGGCTGCCGGCGGAGCGGGCGTACAGAACCTGCTCGTACAGCTCGCCGTGGAGGGCCTGGGCAGCGCCTGGGTGAGCAGCACGATGTTCTGCCCTGACGTCGTACGCGCGGTGCTGGACCTGCCGGCGAGCTGGGAGCCGCTCGGTGCGGTCGCCGTGGGCTTCCCGAACGAGCCACCCGCCCCTCGTCCCGAGCGCGACGTGGCGGATGTTGTCGTGCTGCGCTGAGCTCCGGGTGGTCTACGCCCTGGGCCGACGGGTGGGCGGGGAATGCGCAATGACGGTGGCCTTCAGCCGATCGCCGATACGTGTGACAGCCGAACCGACCGGGCCAGGGGCTGGCGCACCGCACCCGTGGTGGTGCAGGTTCGTCACCAGGCCCCCGCGGTCCAGCTCGGTCCGGCGGTGGGAGATGCTCGATCGTCACGAGAGGCAGTCATGCTCCTGCGCCACCCCCTCGACGATGAACTCCACCAGCTGGCCGGCGTGCACGCCGAGCTTGTCCGGGAGTTCGCCGACAGTCTCGGTTCCGAGCAGGTGCACCGCAGCTTCACCGCGACCGTCGCCGGCTTCAACGGCGCGCCGGTACGCAACTTCGTACCGCTGCTGGCACATCGCGTCGCGCGTCTGGAACTGCAGCGACTTGACCACGACGTACCCGGGCACCGCCGGGCTGTCACGTCGCAGCGCAGCCAGTCCACCGTCTCGACGGTTTGACCCTCCCACCACGACAGCGCGCACGTGCTGGTCGCCTCCACGACGAAGTCCCAGGTGACCAGGGGGCGCCCGGTGGGTTGCCAGTCGGCTTCGGGCGTCCGGGACTGTGGGCGGGTTACCGGTCGGGCAGGACAGCGGTGTGCTCAGTGACCACAGCTTGCAGTGCATCGGGGTCCAGGCCCAGCAGGGCCAGGATGCTCGGAGCGATCTGGGTGGTGTCCACATGAGCGTCCACGACGCGGGCGGCGACACCTGCGCCGGCGACCACCAGCGGGACGTCCCGGTCCTCAGCGTGGTTCCCACCGTGCTCGGCGATCTTGCCGGTCTTGCCGGTGTAGACCACCCCGTACCGGGCGATCCCGATCAGGTCAGGGACCCGCCCGTCGCCGGCCGGCGCCCCGATGAACTGATCGGCGGCGCTCCCGGTCAGGACCTGGCTCAGGCCCGATGCCGGCACTGTCGTGGAGAAGGTCCCGGTGGGGTCGCCGTCGCGGTTGGCAGCAGCGGGGTGGTCCAGCAGGTAGTTCTTCGCGAAATCGAGCGCGGCGGGGCTGCGGTCAGCCAGCCACAGCAGCATCCCGTCGTCGTCGACGCTGAACGACACCAGGTTCGGGGTGGCCGGATGCTGGTTCTTCCAGGCGGCGGCCAGGCCGCCCAGTACGGCGCCGTCGTCGACTCGGCGCAACGCAGCCCGGTCGACTGGTGACTGCCCGTGCTTGGCCGACAGGATGATGGTGGTGCTGCCGGTCTGGCCGGTGCGCTGGATCTGCGCGGTCAAGCGGCCGATCTGCAGGTCGATGTAGTCAAAGGCGTTGCTCAGCAGCGGGCCGGGGGCGCCATCGGGGAGGTAGCCGCCGGCCAGCCCGCCCGACTCCGGCAGCTTCTCGGCGGTGGACACGGATTGGAAGTTCATGCCGAACACCGCCGGGGTGCCGACCTGGCGGGTCCCGGTGTGGTCCTTGCCGGAGATCTCGTTCAGGACCGCGGCAACCTTGGTGCTGTCGTATTCCTGGGTGAGCAGGTTGTTCTTGGTCCAGTCGTCGCCGGCGCTGTCCGCGACGCTGTTGATCTCCGGTGTGAACAGGTCCTGCACGCCGGCGCCGGACGGTCCGCTCAAGATCTCGTACGCCGGGTGCTTGTCCGACCACGCGGTCCGCAGCCCAGCGGCCCGCGCCACCTCAAAGACGGTGTTCACCTTCACATAGCGGTGCGGGTACACCGGCAGGCACGTCGCCCGGTCGACCGGCAGCGCCGCCGGGTTCAGCAGCGCCTGCGGGTTCGGGGTCATCGCCAGGATCGCCTGGGTGATCGCCGGTGCCGCCGCCAGGGTCTGGGCGAGGGTGTTGGTTGGCAGGGCGCGCAGCACCGGGGACGCGACCTGCTGCCCGGCGTCCAGGGTGATCGGGTTCTGGGAGCGGTCGGCGCCCTCGGTGAACGCAACCTCAGCGCCGGGCGTCGCGCTCGGGCAGTCGACCGTCCCGGCCGGCAGCAGCGCATGGTTCCAGGTGTCGTCGTAGAACACCCCGGTCGTGGCCGGGGTGCCACCGGTGAACTGCGCGACCATCCCCGGGAAAGAGTCCGACGGGAACGTGGTCTGCGCGTGGGTGTACTGGGCGCCGCGTCGCGTCAGCCCGGCCAGCGCTGATCCCGGGTGCGCACGGACGTAGCGCGCCAGGTCGGACTGGTGCATCCCGTCCACCGAGAGCACCAGCACGTGCTCCGAGTGCCGGTACGTCGGCGTGGCCGCCCCGGCAGACACCGCCGGCAACAGGGCGACCGCCACGATGCCGGCGCCGGCCGCCGCCGTGACCTGCCTAGACCTGACCGACATGACCGCTCCTCGCCACCCGGGGGACTACTCAGTGAGACCGGTCTACGGCGGCCGCACCGCGCAGGCACGACCGGCCGGTGAAGCGGCCATGAATGTCCGGTGGCCAGCAAGCCGCGCCGGGCTCAGCTGCCCGGCATCGTGATGCAGACGCCATCGAGTCAAGGCGGCTCCTGACGACCGCTACAGCCTCCCGATGACGCACCACCAGGCCCCCTGAGCCGGAGCGCCGCCCGGGGGCTGGCCGCCACGGACGTGGCAGTTCAGGTGCAGGAGAGCAGCGGCACACAGGACGGCGTCGACGACGTGACCGGCCACCAGATGGGTCCCGGTGCGGCCAGTAGAAGTGCAGCTGCCGCGAGGAGCCCGAGGCCGATCACCAGCGCATCGCCCAGCCGCGGTGCCAACGCCGCGGCCGTACGTCCGAGCCCCTGCCGCGCGCTCGCGAAGCGGCGCCGCGTGAGTGTCACGACCGCGGCGATCACGAGCGCCGCCGAAGCCGCAGCGGCCGGACCGGCACGGCCGTGGACCAGATTGACGGTGACGTATGCCGGTCCCGCTGCTACGACAACCACGAGCGGGACCGCCAGCACGACGTCCACCATCGCCCCCACCATCCGCGCAGGCAGTCCGAGCAGCCCGACCACCGGGTCGCGGCGGCGCGGGCCGCGACGCTCGACCAGCAGGCGACGGTGCGCAGTGGCGCGGGATGATGTCTGCAGGAGGACGGCGCCAAGTGCCAGTGCGGCGCCCGTGACGACAGGGGCGAGCAGGCCAGCCGAGGCGATGAACAGCAGGGCCGGCACCCCGACGACGAGGCGCTGCAGCAGAACCGGAGGTCGACCATCGCCACCCGGCTCGCGCGTCAACCCGACAGCGGGCAGCGGGGACGGTACGACGGGAGCCGCCGGCCCGTACGAAGACGGGCGCGTGACGTGCGGCTCGCGACGGGGCGTATCGGGATAGCGAGATGTGAGGCCTGGCGCCGTGAGAGCCGCAGTCGTCGGGGCCTCAGCCGAAAACACAGACAGAGCAGGCACTACTGACACGGCCGTCACCGCTGACACTGCCGCTGCCGTGCCCGAAGCCGCTGCCGTCGTCGATGAGGAGGCCGTCGTCGATGAGGAGGCCGTCGTCGATGAGGAGGCCGTCGAGGGCCGATCCAGCGAGCGGGTCCCGGCCAGACCAAGCACCTGCGTCGAGTCCGGACCAGGCACCCCCGTGGCACCCGCGTGCAGCACCTCGGTTGACGGAACGGCCGGCGCCAGACAGCCGGGGACGCCAACCTCGGCGGCAGGGACGTTCCCGGTCCGGAGAACCTGCGGTCCGGACGACACCGAGACCAGCTCCCGCGACCCAAGAGCTTCCAGAGCCAGGACGATGTCGTCGACCGATGGCCGCTGCGCAGCGTCCTTGGCCAACGAGGCAGCGACCAACGCCGCCAGTGGGCCGGCCAACCCGAGCAGGTCGGGCGGCGCGTGCACGACGCGGTAGAGGACCGCTTCGGGCCGACCGGTGCCGTACGGCGGCCGGCCGGTGCCCGCGAGCGCCAGCGTCGCACCCCAGGCATGCACATCCACAGAGCTGTTACAGACCTCGCCGAGAACCTGCTCGGGCGCGAGGTATCCCGCCGTGCCGAGCACCAGGCCGCTGCGCGTGACGGCCGTGAGGTCGGCCACGACGGCAAGTCCCAGATCGATGACGTGCGCCTCACCGGAGAGGACCAGCACGTTGCCCGGGGTCAGGTCCCGGTGCACCACACCGGCCGCATGCAGGGCCCGCAGCGCGAGGGCCACGCCCAGGCCGAGCCGAACCAGCCCGAGCTCGGGGAGCGGCCCGGACTCCGCGACCAGCTCGTCGAGCCGCTGCCCGGGGACGAACCGCGTGACGATCCAGGGTGTGACGGCCGACGCGTCACCGCCGAGGACCTCGACGAGGTGCGGACCGCGTACGCGCTGCAGCACCTCGAGCTCACGCCGGAACCGGCGACGGCCCTCCGCGTCCACGCAGCCGTCCCGCAGCACCTTGACCGCGACTACCCGGTCATCCGGCGTGACAGCGAGGAAGACGGTGCCCATGCCGCCCTGGCCGAGACGACCCAGGAGCCGGTGCGGGCCGACGAGGCAGGGATCACCCGGCCGCAGGCTCTCGACCGCCACCGGCACCCCTCCGTCCTTGGACCCAGGCCGTGCCCAGTCTGCCCGACGGCCCGTGAAACGGCATCGGGCCGGTTCGACCGGAGCTGGCGTCGATCAGTGTCGGCGGTGGTCCTGCACGGTCAGCCGCGGCCCGAAGCGCGGCTTGGCCGCTCCGCTGCACTCCAGCAGGCGTACGACGCGGTAGCGGTGCGGCTGCCAGGGCTCGAGCAGCGCGACCATGCCGGCATCGTCGAGCGGTCGGCCGACCAGCGCCCAGCCGACGAACTGCGAGAGGTGGTAGTCGCCGACGCTCAGCGCGTCGGTGTCCCCGAGCGCCCGCTGCGCGATCTCGGCGGCGGTCCAGGCGCCGATGCCCGGCACGGCGCACAGCCGTCGCTCGGCAGCGGCAGGCAGCATCCCGACCGCCTCCTCCAGCCGGGGCGCGATCCGGGCCGCCTCGCAGACCGTCCGGGCCCGCTGGGGATCCACGCCGGCCCGGTGCCACTCCCACGAGGGCACCCGACGCCACACGTCAGCGGGGGGCGGCACCCGCATGTCTGCCGGCGCCGGACCCGGGGCGGCCGCACCGAAGCGCAGCACCAGGGTGCGAAAGGACCCGCGGGCCTGCTTCCCGGTGACCTTCTGCTCCAGGACCGCCGGCACCAGCGCTTCGAACACCCGCCCGGTCCGCGGCACGCGCAGCCCCGGGTGCCGGGCATGGGTGTCGGACAGCAACCGGTGGCCGGGCACGAACCCGGCCGCCGTGTCGCGGCCGCCGAGCAGATCGGCGAGCCCGGCCACCACCCGGGCGGCGCCGGGACCCCACGCCTGGCAGTCGACCTCGTGCGACCCGCGTTGCACCAGCCGGTACGTCGCCGGCCCGTCATCGGTGCAGGTGGTCCGCCACAGCGCCCCGTCGGTCGCTACCCGGTGCGTCGGGTCTGCGCGCCCACGCGAGAGCGGCGCCAAGGTGCGGTGCATGTCGACCGGCAGCTGCGGCCGCCAGGTGGTGACGGCGTCCGGGGAGCAGGCCGCGGACGCGACCGGGGCCGTCACCGGACCCGTCACTGCCGCCGGCCACCGCGACGGCCCGCGATGACGTACGCGACGGCGAGCCCCACGCCGTACGCGCCGTTGACAACCACCCCCGGGGCAGTGCGCCGGCCGAGCCACGCGACCACGATGAGAGCGACGCCGACCTCCTGGACGGCGAACAGTCTGTTGTCGCGGTTGTTCCACATCCGCTTGAACAACGGCGGGTACAGGGTGAACGGGGCCGCGAGCGCGTAACCGACGAGGCCGGCGGCGTCGGTGCCCCTCATGCCAGCTCCGGGGCCTGCGAGGCAACCAGCCCGTGCAGCTCCTTGACGCGCTGCGCCTGGTCGGCGGGCATCACCAGGGTCGCGGTCGGTGTGTGGACCACGACCAGACCCTCGCACCCGATCAGGGCCACCAGGTGCGCGGGGTCGGACGAGGTCACGACGCAGTCTCGGCTGTCGTGCAGAATCGCGCGCGCCCCGACGGCGTTGCCGTCCACGTCGGGCCCCAGCGCCTCGCCGTACGACGGCCACGAGCCGACGTCGCGCCAGCGTGCAGTCAGCGGCAGCGCGGCAACGGTGAACCGGTCAGCAGCCGCGGCCGGCTCCATGACGCCGTAGTCGACCGAGCGCCTGGGTACGCCGTCCCAGGCCGCGACGTCGCCCGCTGCCACGCGCTCGACCAGCGCCGCCGTCTCGGGCTCGAACTCGCGGACGGCCGCCAGCAGGGTCGCTGCCCGCCAGACGAACATGCCGGAGTTCCACAGCGCACCCTGCGCCACGAAGCGCTCGGCGGTCTCGAGGTCGGGCTTCTCCCGGAAGCTGGCCACCACCCGGGCCGACCCGGTCAGCGGGTCGCCGAGCTCGAGGTAGCCGAACTCCGTGGCCGGCGCGTCCGGCACCACCCCGAAAGTCACGAGCGTGTTCGTGCCGGACTCGGCGAGCGCGAAGCCCTCTGTGAGCGTCGAGGCAAAGGCGTCGAGCGGCTCGATGAGGTGGTCGGCGGTGAGGACGGCAACCACGGCGTCCGGGTCGCTTGCCGCGATGACCGCGCAGCCCAGAGCGGCCGCCGGCAGGGTGTCGCGACCGGACGGCTCGACAACGACGCGGTCCGCTCGCAGCCCCTCGACCGACGAGACGGCGGCGCGCAGCTGCTGCCCGGCGCCGAGCCAGACCCGCTCGGCCGGGACGACCGACGTCGCCCGCGCGACCGCGAGGTCCAGCAGCGAGCGGCCCTGCAGCAGCGGGACAAGCTGCTTGGGCAGGCCGGCGGTCGAGAACGGCCAGAGCCGCGTGCCGGAGCCGCCGGCCAGGATCAGGCAGTGCCTCATGTCCGCACCGCCGGGTGCTGCGGCAGGTCGGCGGCCAGGGTGCGGCGCAGGCCGTCGGTGAGCGAGAACAACCGCTGGAAGCCGCTCGCCTCCAGCCGGGACGTGTCGACCGTCGTCTCCGCGCCGAACTTGCGGATGCGCACCGCGCTGATCGGGAAGCTGCGACCGGTCACCCGGGCCAGCAGGTCGAACCCATGCCCGGCGGCCATGCCGAGAGCCAACGGCACCGGCCGCCGCAGCCGGGGCCGGGAGCCCAGCGCGTTCTGCAGCAGCTCGACGAGCTCGCGCGTGGGCAGGTCGGGCTTGTCGGCGTAGTTGGTCGTCGTCGCGCCGGGGGGGCCGTCCTCGATGACGCCGGCGAGGTACGCGGCCACGTTGCCGACGTACGCCATCGACTTGCGGTTGTGGCCGTCGCCGACCATCAGGAAGCGGCCGGACGCGACCTGCTGCGCGAGGGTCCACACATTGCCCCGGTTGCCCTCGCCGAAGACCACAGAGGACCGGACGATCGCCAGCCCGCGCGCCGGGTCGGCCTCGGCCCAGCCGCGGTAGACGCCCTCCGCGAGCAGCTTGGTACGGCCGTACTCGTTGAAGGGCGCGGTCGGCGACGTCTCGCTGGGGTGCGGCACCCCCAGGCCGTACACCGCGACCGAGCTGGTGAACACGATCCGCCGGACCCCGCCGGCCTGCACCGCCTGCACCAGGGTGCGCGCACCCCCGACGTTGACCTCCTCGTACAGCGAGAGCGGCCGGACGTCGTCGCGGTGCTCAGCGGCAAGGTTAACGACGACGTCGACACCGGCCGACGCCGAGGTCATCGCGGCGAGGTCGCGGACGTCTCCGAGGGTCGTCACCGCGGGGTGCGCCGCCGAGGGCCGAAGGTCGACGTTGGTGACCTCCTGACCCCGCTCGAGCAGCACCCCGATCAGCCGGGAGCCGATGAACCCGCTCCCACCGACCAGCAGGACCTTCATCGCGCACTCCCCCACCCGTTCACCAGATGCCCAGCAGCATCAGCATGCCGATCGCCGCGCGGTCACGCGGTCGACGTCTCAGCTGCGGCGCCATGCCGACCAGCCGCAGGCGCGCCCGCACACCATCGTCGGACAGCAGCCCGATCAGGCGCGCGAGCTCGGCCCGCCGATTGGCCGGCGCCACCTGCAGTGCCACCTCGGCCATCGCCACGGCCTCGCGCCGGTGCCACTTGCGGCGTACCAGCCCCAGGCGGTGCACCGCCGAGCGCACGGTGAGGTTGGCCCCGAAGGCATTCGTCTCGTGCTGGCGGTAGTCGACAGTCGGCTCGCCGGCGATCGACCACCGCCAGCCGCGGGCGCGGCACACGCCGTAGATCAGCCAGTCGTGGAAGTCGACACCCGAGGCCACACCGGCGCGCGTGCGCAACAACGCCTGGAGCTGCGCCACCAGGCGGCTCGACAGGACGAAGGTGCAGCCGGGGCCTGGTCCCTCGAACAGGTAGTCGAACCGGCGCTGCGGGAAATCCTTGCGCAGCAGGGCGCGCGTACCCGCCGCGTCGAAGGCCGTGACATTGGACGAGACACCGTCGGCGCCGTCGCGGGCGAGCTGGGCGACCTGCGAAGCGAGCTTGCCTGGCAACCACACGTCGTCCTGGTCGGACAAAGCGACCAGCGGGTCGCCGCTCAGGTCCACCTCACGCAACAGCCGGAAGAAGTTCGCCGCTGCACCGCCGGCCCGCTGCCGAGGCAGCAGCGTCAGCCGCGGCTCGGTCGCCGCGCGCTCCTGCAGCCACTCCCAGGTGCCGTCCGAGGACATGTCGTCGGACACGATCACCTCGAGCGTGACACCCCGCTGCCCCAGGATGCTGTCCACCTGCTCGCCCAGCCAGCGCAGTCCGTCGTACGTCGCCAGCAGCACGATGACCCGGGGAACCAGATCGGGGGGGCTCACGCCACGGCGCGGGCGTAGCTGGCCAGGTGCGCCTCGGCGCTCGCCTCCCAGGTGAACTGCCGCGAGCGCACGTGCCCGGCCTCGCCGAGCGCGGCGCGCCGGTCCGGGTCGTCGAGCAGCGCCGAGAGCGCCACCGCGATGGAGCCGGCGTCGGGCTCGGTGTAGGCGACGGCGTCGCCACCGACCTCCGGCAACGCCAGGCGCGCGGTGGTCAGCACCGGCGCGCCGGTCGCCATGGCCTCCAGCACCGGCAGGCCGAAGCCCTCGCCGAAGGACGGGTAGGCGACGACGAGTGCACCGCCCAGGAAGCCCGGCAGGTCCTGGAAGCGCAGGTAGCCCGGCCGCATGACCCGCAGCGATGGCGGCACCTCCGCGATCACCCCGTCGATCTCGTCGTCCCAGCCAGATCCACCGGCCAGTACGAGCGCGGGTGGCGTCTCGCGCCCGGCGCACGCCTGCACCCAGCCCCGGACCAGACCGGGCACGTTCTTGCGCGGCTCCAGGGTCGACAGGAAGGCGATGTAGGGCAGCCCGTCCAGGCCCAGCCGCCCCTGGACCCGCTGCTTCTCTGCGTCGGACGGGACGTGGAACGTGCTCTGGTCGACGCCGTGGTGGGCGACGTCGATCGTGCCGGGGTCGGCGTCGAGCACCCGCACCAGCTCGTCCCGGGTCGCCCGGCTCGGGACAATGCACCGGGCCGACCGGCGCAGCGCGGCACGCGTCGCGGAGCGGAAGAAGGTGCCCTTGACGGTGGTGTGCATCTCGGGCTCGGTGAAGAAGGTCGCGTCGTGCACCGTGACGACCACCGGCCGGCCGGCCCGCAGCGGCATCGTGTAATGCGGGGCGTGCACGACCTGCGCCTCCACCTGGGAGGCCACCAGCGGCAGCCCGGTCTGCTCCCAGGCCAGCCGCGCGGGCCGGTGGGAGATCGCGGCCGGCCCGGCGACGATGCGGGCCTGTGGCGCGACAGCCCCGTAGCGCTCGGCGTCGGCGCGCTGGCAGACCAGCGCGAAGTCTGCGCCGGACCGCCCCAGCGCTGACACCAGGCCATCGACATATCGACCCACACCACCCCGGTCCGCAGGGACGGCGGTCGCGTCGACCAGGACGCGAGGGTGCGGGGACAGCGCAGGCTCCGTTCGGGCGTGATGCCCGACGGTTCGGGCCTTTTGAGCCTACGCCCGGGCGGGGGGTCGGGTGCGGTACGCCTGCCCCAGGTCGCGGTACGCGCGCCACAGCGTGCGGGCCGCGTCGTCCCAGTCGTACGCCGCGGCCCGCCGTGGGCCGTCGCGCCGCAGCCGGTCCCGCAGCGGGCCGTCCTGCGTGACCTGCGTGAGCGCCCGGGCCAGCTCGGGCGCGTCGAGTTCGCTGACGTGCGTGGCGCCGCCGCCGACCTCGACCAGTGCAGCCGCGGTGCTGGTGAGCACCGGCGTGCCGACCGCCATGGCCTCAAGGACCGGCAGTCCGAAGCCCTCGGCCAGGCTCGGCACGACCACCGCCGTCGCGCGGGCGAGCAGCACGGCCAGGTCGGGGTCGCTCACCCGGCCGAGCAGGCGCACCCGGCCGTCGGCGAGCCCGGCCGATTCGGCCAGCGCAAGGACATCCTGACCGCCCCAGCCGGGCTGGCCGGCGCAGAGCAGCGGCAGGTCGGGGGCGGCCGGGTCGGCGAGCGCCCGCAGCAGCCCGGCCAGGCCCTTGCGCGGCTCGAGCGTGGCGACGGTCAGCAGGTAGCCGTCGGGCAACGTGAGCCGGTCGGCCCGCGCGTCGGCATCGACCGGCGGCGCCAGGTCACGGCTGACACCCTCGCCGACAACGAGCAGCCGCTCCTGCACCACGGGCAGGTGCTGACTCAGCTCGCGCGCGACCGCGTGGGTGGGGACGACCACCAGGTCCGCGGTGCCGACCGCGACGGCGACCGCGGCCCGGTGCCACCGCACGCCGCGTGCCGTCAGGGTCTCGGGGTGGGTCCACGGGACGGCGTCGTGGACGGTGACCACCAGTGGCGTGCCGCGCCGGGGCGGGGCGAGCGGGGTCGGCGCGTGCACGAGTGCTGCGCGCACACCCGGGCCGGTCCGCCGCTCCCAGGCGGCGAACAGCGCGCGCCGCGGCAGCGGCAGCAGATGCGGGCCGCCGACGCCGGGCACCCGCGCCGCCGAACGGTCGCGGTGCAGCGCCGTCCATCCCTGCACGTCGTCGCCAGGCAGCGCCGTACGCGCGAGCGAAGCGGCCAGCTCACGGCTGTAGCGGCCGGTGCCGCCCGGCACCGGTGCCAGGCACTGCTCGAGCACCACCCCGACGCGCACTCCCCGACGCTATCCGGGTCGTCGCCGGGTCGGGCGCCCAGCGCGGGTGCTACCGCAGCTGAGCCCGGGCCAGGTACTCCGCGGAGGAGGCCAGGTAGGACGCGAGCGTGATGTCGCCCTGCTGCGCGACGACGGCCGGCCAGCCGGCGAGCCCGGTGGGGTCGACGGAGCGACCGAGCAGGTTGACGTACAGGGTCTGTACTCGGCGCTGGCTGCTCTCCGGCGAGTCGTAGAAGCCGCGTGCGATCGCGGTGCGTCCGAGCGTCGGGACCTGACCGACCCAGGCCGCCAGCTCGGCCGGGTCGGGGTCGCGCAGCAGCACCTGCCGGTACAGCGCGGTCACCCAGCGGCGCGCGTCGTGGCCGTTGACCGCGAAGTGCTCCTCGCTGCCGTAGATCGCTGCGGCGACGGCGGCGACCTGCGTCGGGTCGCTCTGCAGGACGGCCGACCAGCCGTCCAGCCCGACCGGGTCGGGGGCGCGGGCGAGGACCTCCGCGTACAGCCCGGTCACGACGCGACCGGTGTTCTCTGGTGAGCGGCCCAGCGACAGCGCCAGGCTCTGGGCGGTCAGCTGGCCGCTGGCCAGCTGTGAGGACCAGCCGCGCAGGCCGCCATCGTCGGCGGGCCTGCCGAGCAGGTCCAGGTACATCGCCTGGACGAGCTTCACCATCTGCGGCGTCGACACGCCGGTGACGTGCCACCACGTCGAGCGCAGCCCGTCCGACCGGGCCGGCCAGGGTGCGGCGGAGTAGCCGCCGGCGCCGGTCGTCGGGACGCTGGTCGCGCTGCCGTCGGCCGCCACGCCTTCGAGGACCACGGCGCTCACCCGGCCGCCCCAGTCGCCGTTGCCGTCCCGCGCGGTGACCCGGATGCGGCGCAGCGTGCCCACCGTCGGGAAGGACCGCTCCAGGTCGGCGGCGCCGACCCGGCCGGTCCAGGTGTGCACGCTGTTCGGCGCGACGCCGTCCCAGTCGTCGCGCTGGGCAACGAGGTAGGGCTGGCCGCCGGCAGTCGACCAGCCGCCGTTGGAGCTGGAGAACTCCGCGAAGATCGCCCTGCCGCCGAAGGCCCGTACGACGGTCGAGGTCGCGGCGACCGCCTGGGAGGTGCTGGCCACCTCGATCTCGGTGACCGTGCCGGCGGCGCTGATCGTGCGGCTGCCGTCGAAGACCTGGCAGCTGGTGGTGTCGCAGATGTCGTAGCTGCCGCTCGGGGCGTGGTCGCGCTTGTACGCCGAGTAGCTGCGCGCGGCGATGGCCTGCGCCTTGAGCGCCTCGGGAAGCCAGGACGAGAAGGCCTCGCGTGGCACCACACCGAGCAGGTAGTCCTCCAGGCGCAGCTCGTCGATGCTGACCACCCCGCCTGCTGAGCGCACCGCCCGGAGACGACCCCGGTAGTCGCGCTGCGAGCCGTCCGGCAGAGCGAGCCGCAGGAAGGTGGGGCCGGCAAAGGAGATCGGCCCGGTCGCGTCGACCCGGCCGAGGTAGTTGGTGTCGGTCCAGCTGCTCCCGTCCAGGCGCTGCAGCCGCTCGGCGCTGCCCAGACCGGCGACCACCCGGTAGCGGCTCGGGCCGGCCGGCAGCGCCAGCGTCGCCCCCGTGCCCTCGTCGGTCGCCGTGAGCCCGGCCGCCATCGCGACGTCGGTGTCGGTGAGCCCCGACGCGCCGGGCCCGTCGTTGTTCAGCAGCACCTTGATCGGGCGGTCCGGCAGCAGGGTCCGAGTCGTGCCCGGGTAGTACGTCGCGGTGATCGTGTCGGCCGACAGGCCCAGGGTCGCGGCGCCCTGCGCGCCCCACTGGGACATCCCGCGGCCGTGCCCCCAGCCGTGCCCCTCGACCGGGAACACGCCGTCGGCGGGCCGTTCGTAGACCTCCTGGACCACGACATCGGCGGCGGCCGGGCCCGCCACAGGCAGCCCGACCAGCAACCCGGCCAGACCGAGCGCCGCCACGGTGGTGACCGCCATCATCGCCCGCGCGGGCGGGCGGAGCAGCTGGCTGGGTCGTGGCAGTCCGGGCACCGCGGGGCTCCTTCTGGTCATGCTGTCCCTTGACCGTCGGCGCCGACACTCGAGTGCTGGAGCGTGATCCAGCCGCGGTTCAGGGGCGAGCGCTCAGCCGGCAGGCGGCAGGTCGGCGTCGACCATTCGGCCGACCAGCTCCTCGAAGCCCACCGTCGGCGCCCAGCCGAGCACCCTGCGGGCCCGGCCCGCGTCACCGACCTGCAGGGCGGCGTCGACCGGACGCACCAGCGCGGGGTCGACACGTACCCGGTCCTGCCAGTCGTCGACCCCGGCCCGGGCGAAGGCGGCCTGGACGAAGTCGCGCACCGTGCGGGCTTCGCCGGTCGCGACCACGTAGTCGCCGGCGACCGGGTGCCTGGCCGCTCGCACCATCGCGTCGACGTAGTCGGGCGCCCAGCCCCAGTCGCGGCGCGCGTCAAGGTTGCCCAGCACGAGCTCGTCCTGCCGGCCGCTCGCGATCCGGGCGGCCGCCTGGGTGATCTTGCGGGTGACGAAGCTGGCCGGCCGCCGCGGCGACTCGTGGTTGTAGAGCACCAGCGACACCGCATGCAGGCCACGGGCCCGGTACACGCCGGTGAGCGCGTGCGCGTGCGCCTTCGCCGCGCCGTACGGCGAGGTCGGCCGCACCGGCGTCGACTCGTCCTGCGGGGCGGTCTGCGGGTCCCCGAAGATCTCGGCGCTGGACGCCTGGACGAAGCGCACCGCCCGGCCTCGGCGCTCCTGGTGGCGCCACGCCTGGTCGAGAAGTCGGGCGGCGCCGAGGGCGACCACGTCGGCGGTCAGCACCGGGTGCTCCCAGGAGAAGGCCACCGAGCTGATCCCCCCGAGGTTGTAGACCTCGTCGGGGTCGGCGTCGCGCACCACCCGCGCCAGCGAGCTCTCGTCGCGTAGATCGCCGTCGTGCAGCACCGCGTCGGGACAGCGTTCGAGCAGGTCCGCCCGCCCGGGGTCGTCGCCGCGGACCATGCCGTGGACCGCCCAGCCCTCGTCCAGCAAGCGTTCGGCGAGGTAGCCGCCGTCCTGACCGGTGATACCCGTGACCAGGGCGCGGGCGGGCGGTCGCGGGCCCCCGTCGGGCAGCCCCATGATCAGCGCGCCAGGGCCTTCTGCTCTTCAAGATCATGGTCGACCATCATCTCGACGAGCTCCTGGAAGCCGACCTTCGGCGCCCAGCCGAGCCGCTCGCGTGCCCTGGCCGAGTCTCCGATCAACAGGTCGACCTCGGCCGGGCGCAGGAAGCGTGGGTCCTGGGTGACCAGCGGCTCCCAGTCCGAGATGCCGACCCGGCGGAAGGCGACGTCCAGCAGCTCGCGGATCGAGTGCGTCTCGCCGGTGGAGATGACGTAGTCGTCAGCCTGGTCCTGCTGCAGCATCCGCCACATGGCATCGACGTAGTCCGCGGCGAAGCCCCAGTCGCGGCGGGCGTCGAGGTTGCCCATGACGATGCCGTCCTGCACGCCCAGCGAGATCCGGGCGACGGCCTGCGAGACCTTGCGCGTGACGAACTCCGGCCCGCGACGTGGCGACTCGTGGTTGAACAGGATGCCCGAGGAGGCGTGCAGACCGTAGGACTCGCGGTAGTTGATGGTCATGTAGTGGCCGTAGACCTTGGCCACGCCGTACGGCGAACGCGGCCAGAGCAGGGTGGCCTCGCTCTGCGGCACCTGCTGCACCTTGCCGAACATCTCCGAGCTCGACGCCTGGTAAAAGCGCACCTGCGAGAGGTCGCCGCGACTGTAGAGGCGGATCGCCTCGAGGACGTTGAGTACCCCCAGGCCGGTCACCTCGGAGGTCACCCGGGCGTTCTCCCAGGAGTAGGCGACGAACGAGATCGCCCCGAGGTTGTAGAGCTCCTGGGGCTGCGAGGTCTCCAGCGCGCGCAGCAGGCTGGAGAGGTCGGTCAGGTCGCCGGTCAGCAGCTGCACCCCCGGGACGACCCGACGCACCAGCTCGTACTTGGGGTTGTTCTGGCCGCGGATGAGCCCGAAGACGTCGTAGCCCTTTGCGAGCAGGTGCTCGGCGAGGTAAAGGCCGTCCTGGCCGGTGATCCCGGTGATGAGCGCGCTGGGCACGTGGACCTCTCGGCAGGGGCGGGGGGCTGGTCGGCGCCCGGTCGGTCAGGCTAGCGGTTGTCGCAGGTCAGTCCGGGCGCCGTACGAGCAGCCCGAACGAGGTCGAGATGCTCTCGCCGATCTGCAGCCGCAGGTGCGAGATGTCGTGGCCGTCGCTGCGTGCCAGGGCCTGGCTGACCCACCGCTCCTCAGGGGTGTCGAGCGAGACCATGGGATTGACGTCGACCTCGAAGCCCTCGTCCCGCAGCCGCTGCGCTGCCGCCAACAGCTCCTCGCGGCGGTAGACCGCGCAGTTGCCGTACTCGGCAGACTCCGTGCGCACGGTCAGCTCGAGCTCCGTGGTGTGCACGGACACCCCGCCCGGCTTGAGCAGGCGCGCCGCCCGTAGGACGAAGTCCAGGCCGGCGGCCGGGCTGCCGAGGTGCTCGAGCGCACAGGAGGACCAGACGATGTCGTAGCTGCCCAGGTCGTCGAGCGGGTCGTTCATGTCGACAGCTCGCACGCCGACCAGCCTCGCCAGCTCGTCGTCGGAGACGATCTGCGGGCGCCGCAGGTCGTGCAGGCTCCCGAGGTGCTGGCCGGTCTCGGCCCACTGCCCGCTGGTCGTGATGTCCTGGTCGGTGGCCAGCACCCGGATGCCGTGCGACGCGAGCAGTGCCGGCACCGGCTCGTTGCCGACACCGAAGCCCAGCGCGGTCGCCCCCTCTCGCAAGCCGCCGGACTGCCTGACGGCCTCCAGGATGTAGACCCACTCCCACAGCTTGCGGTGCTTGAACGGCGCCACCATGTACAGCTCGTACGGATGCACCAGCTCCGCCCAGTACCTGAAGGCCGGGTGCCGGAAGTCGGCCGCGGCCGCCGCCTGCGACACCAGCCGGTCGAACGTCGGGCGCGGACCGCTGTGGTGGCCGCTGACGTCGATGCGGGACATCAGCTGGGCCTGCCGCTCGAGCTCGGTGCCGTCGGCATGCTCGCCCAGCAGACCGGCGAGGCCGATCGGACCCAGCCGCGACAGGCGGCCCGGGCTGTCGTCCGCGAGCGCCCGGACCAGGGTCTCGTAGCGCGCCACGACCAGCCTGTGCCCCGCCTCGGTGTTCGCGTTCTGCCGGACAAGCTCGTCGAGCTGCTGCTGCAGGGCGTCGCTGCGGGACCGGACCAGCGCGACAACCGCCTCGAAGCGGGGGTTGAAGTAGCTGCGCAGCGGCGCCGCAAGCTGCTTGACGATGTCCACTAGCAAACCTCCATCGACGGGCTCGCTCAGGCCGGGCTGGCCGACGAGATGGCTGAGACCGAGGTCGACAGGCTCGCGGCCACGCCCAGCGGTCCGACGGTGCTGCCGTCGGTCTCGACGGTGAACGAGCACGCCTCGGGCAGTCGGTGCACCTGCGGACCTGACCAGATCGCGATCGCGCCGTGCAGCTGGTACTGCCCGCCGCCGACGTACATCCCGCCCAGGTCCAGGCGCAGCGTCCGGGCCCCGGTGAGCGTCTCGAGTCGCTGCCCGAGCAGCTGGGTGTTGGTGCCCCAGAGGTTCTGGCCGGCCGGCGTGTCGATGCCGATGCCCAGCACCCAGTCCGTGAGCGGGCTGTCGGCCCGGACGTCGACCTCGACCCCGACCGGCGTGCCGTAGGCGACGCTGTCGACCGGCCGGCCGTCGGCGCCGAGCAGCCGCACCGCGAGGACCCGGGCGGCGGGCAGGTCGGCTCCGGCGTCGCGGGACTCCTGCTGGTCGCTCTGCCGGGCGGTCTCGAAGTCCCGGCGCAGCAGCCGGGTGGCGGCCCGCGGGTCACCGTCCAGCTCCACCGTGCCGTTCTCCAGCACGACCGCGCGGTCGCAGATGTCGACGACGGTGTCGAGCGCGTGGGTGACCAGGACGATGGTGCGCCCCTCCTTCTGGAAGGAGCGGATCCGGTCCATGCACTTGCGTTGGAACGGCTCGTCACCGACGGCCAGCACCTCGTCGACCAGCAGCACGTCCGGGTCGACGTGCACGGCGACCGCGAACGCCAGCCGCACGTACATGCCGGACGAGTAGAACTTCACCTGGGTGTCGATGAAGCGCTCGATGCCCGAGAAGGCGACGATCTCGTCGAAGTGCCGATCGGTCTGCGCCTTGCTCAGCCCCAGGATGGAGGCATTGAGGTAGACGTTGTCGCGCCCGGTCAGGTCGGCGTGGAAGCCGGCGCCGAGCTCGAGCAGGGCAGCGAGCCGCCCGCGCCGCAGCACCTGCCCGGAGGTCGGCTGCAGGATGCCGCCGATCGTCTTGAGCAGCGTGGACTTGCCCGACCCGTTGGGCCCGATCAGCCCCACGGTCGTGCCTGCCTCGATGTCGAGGTCGATGTCGCGAAGTGCCCAGAAGTCCTCGCGGTGCTGGCGTGAGCGCGAGGCGTTGACGACCCGCTCCTTGAGCGACTTGTCCTTGCGGATCACGAACCGCTTCGACACGCCCCGCAGGCTCACCACGACCGGGCCGGCCATCAGATCTCCTGCGCGAAGTCGGCTTCGAGGCGGCTGAACAGCCGCTGGCCGGCCCAGAGCAGCAGCAGCCCGACGCCCAGCATGAGCACCAGCCGCAGGCCGAGCCCGGCCGGGAAGGGGTCACTGGTGCCGGCCACCCAGAAGGTCCGCTGCATCCCCAGCACGGCTGCAGTCACCGGGTTGAGCAGGTAGAGGTCGGCTGCCCGGCCACCGCCGAGGGTGAGGAGCACCAGCTTCCAGGAGTAGACGATCGGCGACGCCCAGAACAGCGTCATGAGCGAGATCTCGACGAGGTACTGCACGTCGCGCAGGTACACGTTGACCGCCGACAGCGCGAAGGCGAACGCGGTCGCCCACACGACGAGCACGGCGACGGCCAGGGGGGCGTACAGCAGGCGGGTCCCGCTCGGGATGTGGCCGGACAGGCCCACGGCAATCACCAGGACGACCAGCTGGGTGCAGAAGTTGAACAGCGCCGACCCAACCACCGAGAGCGGGAACACCTCGCGCGGCAGGTACACCTTCTTGATCAACCCGCCGTTGCCGACGATCGACCCGGTGCCACCCGCGATGATCTCCGTGAACAGGCTCCAGAGCGTCAACCCGGTGAACACGAAGATCGCGAAGTCATCGATCGTGCGCTGTGCGCCGAGGAACTTGCCGATGGCGACGTAGTACACCAGCAGCAGTGACAGCGGTCGCAGCAGGCTCCACAGGAAGCCCAGCGTGCTGTCCTTGTAGCGCGCCTTCAGCTCCCGGCGTACCAGCAGCCCCAGCAGCTCGCGGTAGGCCCACAACTCGCGGAGCGAGCGGGCCGTCCCCGCGAGCAGGCCGCCCCCGCCGACGGCGTTGACCAGCGGCAGACTCGCCAGCCGTTCGGTCCGCAGGTGGGCCACCTCCGCAATGGTCCCGGCGGGTGCGGCGGTGTCGACGAGCTCGCTCATGCGGTGGTCCCGGGGTCGCAGAAGTAGGTCCACAGCTCCGCCGCGTACTCGTCCCAGGTCCGGGCCGGGCGGGCCGCAGCCTCGGCGCGCAGCCGGGCCACCGCGGTGGGGTCGGAAGCCACGACGCCGAGGACGGTGGCGAGGGCGGCGTCGTCGCGCGGGTCGACCAGCAGCGCGCCACCGCCGGCCGCGATCTCGGCCATGCTGCCGAACGAGGAGGTGACGACGGGAGTACCGACCGCGAGGGCCTCGGCGACCGGCAACCCGAAGCCTTCGTGCAGGGACGGGAAGACCACCGCACGGCTGAGCGCGTACGCCCCCCAGAGCGTGCCGTCGTCCACGTCGCGGTGGTCATCCACAGGTCGACCGGCGGCCTGCAGCGTCGCCAGGCTGTTGACGAAGCGGTCGCTGCTCCAGGAGTGACCGCCGATGAAGCTCAAACTGAACCGGTGGCCGGCCCGCCAGGCCGTCTCCGCAGCGTGCAGCAGGGCGACGTGGTTCTTGCGCGGCTCGTGGGTGCCGACGCACAACAGCAGCGGCAGGTCGCCGACGAGGAAGCGGGCCCGAGCGCGGGCGCAGTCGTCCGCGGTCGGCACGACCCGCTCGGTGGGCAGCGGCACAGCCCGGATGTCAGGGCCGGCGACACCGATCGCCTTGAGCATCGTGCGCCAGCCGCGGTACTCCGTCGCGGCGGCGGCCGAGATCGTCGCGACCCGGTCGAAGTGGCGCACAGCAGCCAGATAGCCGGCGAATGCCTCGCTCACCCCGAGGTCGGTGGTCTCAGCTGAGCTGATGGGCACGCAGTCGTAGCCGATGGTGGCGGTGCGGCACTGCGCGTAGCGGGAGAGCGCCATCAGCCGCAGCGTGCGCTCCCGCTCGGGGGCCAGCTCCGGGAGCAGGAAGGTGCCCTGCCATGGCACGACGACGGTGCCGACGGTGGGACGCTCACCGGGCGCCAGCGCGCCGCCTGCGCCGGTGAGTGCCTGCCGTCGCTCAGCCGGGTCAAGTGGGCGCAGCGCCCGCAAGCCGTCGGCCCAGCCGACCAGCTGCATTTCGTGGGTGCCGGCCCAGCGGCGGACCGTCTCGCGGGTGACCCGCTGGATGCCGGTGGCCAGGCCGGTGCGGGCCGTGTGGGCGACGTCCACGACCACCCCGCCGGTCACCTCGACCCGCGGCGGCCCGCCGTGGCTGAAAGCCTCGTGCAGGCCCGAGCGCAGCAGCAGCGGCCGGACGGCCGCCAGCGGCCCGTCGAGGCGTACCGCCCGCTGCAGACGCTGCACATCGGTCACCAGCGGCAGCTCGGCGCTCAGGACCGCGAGGGTCAACCAGGCGACACCGGCCTTCCCGCCGGCCAGCTCGTCCAGCACGACACCGAGGCGAGCACCGGTCGTGGGTGCGGCATCAGGCGCCAGGGCGGTCGCGAGCGCCGCCAGGCGCTGCGCCGCAGCGCCGCCCCACGCCCCGGGCAGTCGGTCGACAGCGGCCACGAGTCGGTCCGGGCGGTCAAGAGCACCGCCCCAGCGATCGAGCAGCGCCGAGGCGCCTCCGGCCAGCCGGCTCACGCCGGCACGCTGCCCGTCGCGAGCGCCTGCCACAGCTCTGCGGCGTAGTCGTCCCAGGTGCGTACCGGCCGGGCGAGCGCTTCCGCGCGCAACGCCGCTATCAGGGCATCGTCGGTGATCATCCGGCGTAGCTCGCGCACCAGCGCGTCGTCGTCGCGCGGATCGACCAGCAGCGCCCCGCCCTCGGCCGCGATCTCGGCGGTGCTGCCGTAGCTCGTCGTCAGGGCCGGGACGCCGTACGCGAGCGACTCCGCGACCGGCAACCCGTATCCCTCGTGCAGGCTGGTCAAGACGGTGAATCGGGCACGCCGGTAGGCCCCGCGCAGCTCGGCGTCGCTCACCTGCACCGCGACGTCGACGTCGCGGCCGTGCGTCTTCAGCCGGTTGACCAGCGCCTCGAACTCGGTGCGCCACCCGCCGCCACCGATGAACAGCAGGCGAAAACGCAGGCCCTCGCGCCAGAGCCGCTCGGCCGCCACCAGCAGCGCCAGCTGGTTCTTGCGCGGCTCGAAGCTCCCGACGCTGAGCACCAGCGGTGTACCGCCGGCAACCGGCTCGGGCCCGCGCTCGGCCCACGGCACCTCGACGGGCAGGACGACCTCGACCACGCGCGGCCCGGCCAGGCCCTGAGCCGGCATCATCTGCGCGAAGCCGGCGAACTCGGCGGTGGCCGATGTCGAGATCCCGGCGACGACGGACGCGTGCTTGACCACCGACAGGTAGCTCATGAAGCGCTCGGGCAGTCCCGGGTGCACCAGCTCCGGGCTGACCGCCGGGATGCAGTCGTACCCGATCGTGGTCACGGCGCTGCCGGAGTGCTGCGCGAGCGCGGCCAGCGACGGGCAGCGCTGCGGCTCAGGGTTCTCCGGCAGCACGACGTGGCACCGCCAGGGCACGACCAGCCGCACCGGTCCGGGTAGGCCACCCTCTGCCAGCCGGGGACCGGTGGGCGCGTCCTGTCGGTCGTACCAGTCCAGCACCCGCTCCCGCTCGGCAGCGACGAGCGGCCGCAGGGCGCCGCGCGCGTCGGTCGCGGCCACCAGGATCGGGTCGTGGTCGCGCACCCAGCGCGGCACCGTCTCGCGAACCACTCGCTGAATTCCCGTGTGGTGCTCGTTGCGGGCGCAGAAGTCGACGTCGACGACCACGCGACCGATGACCACGTCCATCTGTGCCTCGGGGGCGCCCGCGTTGCGGGTGCAGATCCAACCCGCCTCGAGCAGGTAGACCAGGGACTCGGTGACGCTGGAGTGCTCGAGGAAGCGGCGCGCCTCGACGAGCTCGTCGTGGTCGGGGAAGGCGGCCGCCACGGCGGTCTGCACCAGCCACAGCCCGGCCGCACTCGGCGACCGGTGCAGCTGCTCGACCAGCTCCTGGAGCAGCGAGCCGGCTCGCTCCGCCGGCCCGCCGCCGGCATCAGCCTGCGCAGCACGCTCGGCACCGAGCAGCACGTCGGCGGCGGCCCGCAGCCGCTGGGCGAGGGCGGCCGCGACGACGGTCTCCGCGGCCGCGGGCAGGACGGCCACTGCGGCCCGCGCCGCAGCGCGATCGAGCACGGTCACGCGCGCCCGCTGCGGCCGAGCTGTCTGGAACGCACCGTGCGCAGCGGCTTGGTGACCCGCCAGGACACCGTGTGGTGCAGGGCGTCCAGCTCGGCCCGCAGCCGGGCAGCCTCGTGGCCCGGGTGCCCGCCGGCGCCGGGCGAGGACACCGCCGCGGCGGCCGCCTCGGTCCAGCGGCTCAGCACCTGACCCCGCCAGCGCACGATCTCGGTACGCAGCTGCTCGCGCTCATGCTCGGTCTCAGCGGCCGCCAGCTCGAGCTCGTAGACGCGACGGGGCACGTACCGGTCCAGCACGCAGACCGGGTAGGACAACCGCGCGCGCAGCCGCTCGGCGTGCTCAGCGGCAACGTAGAAGCGCGACAGCCCGTCGAACAGGCACAGCTCGTAGCCCGCGGCCAGCACCGCCGGCTCCCACGCCGCATGGGTCTGCTCGTCGCTCATCGGGACGGTGGCCTCGACGACCAGGATCCACGGCCGGTGGCGCGAGAGGTCCAGCGAGCCCAGCACCGACGCCTCGGCGCCCTCGGTGTCCACGAGCAGGAAATGCACCTCGCCGTCGCCGACGTGCTCCTCGAGCAGGGTGTCCAGGCCGACCGCCGGGACCACCAGGTCGTGGACCTCCCAGCCGGAGCCGGCGTGTGCGGCGCCGAGGGCATCGACGGTGGTGGACAGCCCGGTGCCGTCGATGGCGTGCAGGACGACGGTGTCCTGGTCGGTCTGCAGGACCGCGGCCTGCACCACGACGTCGCGGGGGCGGGCGGCGCGGAACGCGTCGGCGAAAGCCGGCAGCGGCTCGACGCAGAGGCCCGACCAGCCGCGGTCGTAGAAGACCCGGCTGACCGAGTGGTCGGTGGGGTGGTTCGCGCCGACTTCCACGTAGCGCCCGCCGACCACGTCGTGCAGCGCGCGCCACAGCACGACGTCCTCGCCGTTCTGCGCGTACGACACGAAGGTCTGCTCACTCACGCGCCCATGCTAGTGGCCGGAACTGCTCCGACCTGCGGCCGCGGAACGCCACGCCGCCAGGTGCAGTGCCGCGCTGCGCTGCCAGGTGGCAGCTGCCGCGTGCCGGCGGCTGGCCTGCGCCCCGGCCTGGTCGGCCGCCGCGCGGGACGCCTCGAGCAGCGCCTGCGACCACGCGTCGACGTCGCCCACCGGCACGTACGTCGGGTGCTCCCCACCGATCTCGCGGTGCACCGGCAGGTCGCTGGCGAGCGCCGGCGTCCCGCAGGCGAGCGCCTCGAGGACAGGCAGCCCGAAACCCTCGTAGCGGCTCGGCAGGCACAGGGCGACCGCGCCGGCGACTACCGAGCGCAGGTCCTCCTCAGGCAGGTACCCCAGCCGCACGACGTCACGATCGTCGGG
>ENA-OFCD01000256-OFCD01000256.1-metagenomes-genome-assembly--contig:-NODE-256-length-35821-cov-3.385590_pt1 | contig 35821 bp, 33 predicted proteins | sample MGYA00153392_OFCD01 | MGnify analysis MGYA00153392
TCACGGTTTTACCGCGATAGAGCGGGTCCATCAAGCCGGAACCCAGCACATAAGTCCAATTAAATTTGCCGGAATGCAGAATCCGGTCAACCTGCCCGCTATCGAAATTAAACCAGTATTCAGCAGCCGGCTCGCGTCCGATTAGCGCGCGATGTGCATGCAAAACGCCTTTGGGATAACCCGTGGTTCCGGAGGTGTAAACCAGATACGCGGGATCGTTTGCATGTGTGGCGTGCGCTGCCGACCATGCTGTAATGGCGGCGAGTGCGGGGTCTAAATCAAGCACTTTAAAAGCGTCGGAATCGACAGGTGGTCCTTCGCCGGATAGCAGTATCAAATTGATGCTGAGCGCATCTGCAGTATCTGCAACATGCGATGCGCGATGTGATGATAGCTGTGGCGAAAGCTGCGGCCACATCGCTTTATCCATCACCAGCACTTTCGCCCCGGAATCTTTCGCCAGATATAAAACTTCTTCGGCGGTGAGCAAAGTAGAGGTGGGTACTGCAATGCAGCCAGCCTTCATCGCCCCTAAAAATGCGGTGGGATAATCGATGCTGTTGGGTAGCCGAATCAATACCCGATCGCCGGGTTCAACACCTTGTTTACGCAGTAGCTGCGCAAACTGGCTGGTGCGTTGGGCGAGTTGGCTATAAGTAATGAAGGCCGTGCCGAGATGGTCGTCTTCGACAATCATGGCGATCCGGTTTTCGACCTCAGTACCGAGATGGGCGTCGCTGCAGGCCGCGCCGATATTAAAAAATTCGGGGACTTGCCATGTCCAGGCGGGGAAAGGTTGGAAAGGCGGAAAGCGGGCTGTTGCGTTCATTTGAATCTCTTATAGTCGGCTGTTGCCGTAAATTCAGGCAGCGATTCAGGCTGCCTATAAAGTAAAATATTTTTAGTACAGTCTAATAAATACGGGGCGTTTGAGCCAATATTGGCTTGAAATGCCCGCCGAATAGCGTTCTAGGTTTTCGATGTTCTTTAAAGAATGACGCCGTACGGCCAGTTTTCTCTGACCACTTGCGCGGGTAGTTTTCGCAATACCTCGATGGCAAATTGAGAATCTTCAATCGATAATGCGTGCAGTGCATGGGCGCGTAGAAGGGTCTGCAAGGCTTTACCAAACATCGGTGGATCAAGCATCTCACCATTGAATTTTATCGCGCCACCGAGCAGGGCATCGGCCTCAATGGCGGCTTTCAAAATTGCAATTTTGGTTTTTGTGTCGGTGGGCGAAGGGGTGTAGGCGACTTTGCAGGGGTGAATGTGATACGGGTGAATAACCTGCTTGCCGGTCATGCCCATCGCCGCTTCTTCGCAGGCGTGTTTGTAGACAACGCGCGATTCCTCGTCGCCATGCAAATCAAGCCAGCGGCGCACATCATCAGGCTCGACAAAATTTTCCGGCATCATGGAGGCGCCGATCAGGGTCTCAACACCGCCGATGACGCCTTTACCGGCAATCCGTGCTTCAAACAAAATCTGATTCATAAAATAGGCAAGCTCGGTCGTCCAATTGCGCGGCGTGATCTGAATGCCCATTGCTTTGGAGAAATCATGAATGCCGAACACCACATGTTTGACGGTTGCATACTGCATTAAATCAGGCGCGATTTTGAGTGATTTGGGGTGCTCAATAATGGGCTGGATCGTCATCTTGTGATTTAAGCCCACCAACACTGCCGAGAGATCGCGAATTTCGGGAGAGCCATAGGCTTCGCCCGCTTTGGCCAGCATTACCACATCGATGTGATCAGATAAATCCCGAATCAGCTGCAGGTCTTTTTCATATTCATCGGTGCGGAACGGATTGATCCGAATCGCCACCTGCACTTCTTTACGCGCGGGCATGTTGGGCAATTCCATGCGCAGCAGTTGGCGCGACATTTCTTTCTGGCGACAACCATCTTCCAGATCAAAAATCAGAGTGTGTGAGTTGGTGCCCCAGGCGTGTTTTTTGAAGCGCTGCGAAGCTTGTTCCAGGTCTTCATACAGCCCCAATGCGGGCGCGTACTTGACCGGCGGATAGTAAATCTGAATGCCGGGCCAGTAATCACCCAGCACTGTGGCGGTGGTGCTGTTGAGAGCGACCGCAGCCACCGATGGGGATTGATTGATGTCTATTATGTTGCTCATGGCGGGGCTCGTCATAGTGATTGGGTCAGCTCGGAGGTACAGTTTTCTGGAAGACGGATGTACGCAAAATTACACCGATTGTTGCGGCGCGTCAATAACTCTTATATAAGACATAAGAGACTGTCGTTTGTGGAAAAAGCCCAGCCAAAATAGTGGCAAAGCAGACTTCATCTACGCGTATCCGGTTTGATCAAGTATAAAAATGATCTTCTGTGCTATAAATATTTGGTACAAAATTTATGAAAAAATGCTGAAAATAAGCGCAGACGCCAAGAGCGCAGACAGTTGCATTGCACGACTGCATATTGCGATTGCACTAAGCAATTCAGTTTTGCACGTTGAGACTGGATGTCAAAATAAACGCCGACCACAAGGAGCACAGTATGTCGAAGATTGAATCAATGTCTCAGGAAAATCGACTGTTTCCACCGTCAGAGGCGATGGTGCGACAAGCTAATATTTCCGGCATGGCGGCCTATAACGCCATGTGCGATGAAGCTGGCAGCGACTATCGCGGCTTTTGGGCGAAACATGCACGCGAAACACTGACCTGGCATAAGCCGTTTACTGAGGTGCTCGATGAATCCGATGCGCCATTTTATAAATGGTTTTATGACGGCGAACTGAATGCTTCATACAATTGCCTTGACCGTAATTTGCTTAACGGCAATGCGGATAAAACCGCCATCGTGTTCGAGGCCGACGATGGTGCAGTAACCCGCATTACTTATAGTGCGCTTACCGCCCGGGTGTGCAAAATGGCCAATGCGCTGAAAGCGAATGGCATCAAGAAAGGTGATCGTGTGATCATCTATATGCCGATGACCATCGAAGGTGTGATTGCGATGCAGGCGTGTGCCCGTATTGGCGCGATCCATTCTGTAGTGTTCGGCGGTTTCTCGGCCAAGAGCGTGCATGAACGCATTATTGATGCGGGCGCAGTGGCAATCATTACCGCAGACGAACAAATGCGTGGCGGTAAAGCGTTGCCGATCAAGGCCATTGTTGATGAAGCGTTTGCAATGGGCAGCGGCGCACAAATCAAGATCGCGATTGTCTATCGGCGCACCGGTAATCCGGTGAGCATGACGGCGGGTCGCGATCACTGGTGGCATGAGCTGGAGGCCGCTCAAAGTGAGGTTTGCGAACCGGAATGGGTGAACGCTGAACATCCGCTGTTTATTTTATATACCTCTGGCTCAACGGGTCAGCCCAAAGGTATACAGCACTCAACAGGCGGATATTTATTGTGGGCAGCGCTCACGATGCAATGGACTTTCGACATCAAGCCCAACGATCTGTTTTGGTGCACGGCCGATATTGGCTGGGTCACCGGACACTCTTATATTTGCTACGGGCCGCTCGCCGTGGGTGCCACTGAATTAATTTTTGAAGGTGTGCCGACATACCCGAACGCGGGGCGCTTCTGGGAGATGATTCAAAAACATAAAGTTTCGGTCTTCTATACTGCACCAACAGCGATTCGGTCGCTGATCAAAGCAGGCGAAGTTGATCCTGCGGTGCATCCCAGAAATTACGATCTCACGTCACTCAGGATTTTGGGCTCGGTCGGTGAGCCCATCAATCCGGAAGCGTGGATGTGGTACTACGAAAATATTGGGGGCGGTCGCTGCCCGATTGTTGATACTTTTTGGCAAACCGAAACGGGTGGGCACATGATCACGCCACTGCCCGGCGTTACGACGTTAAAGCCGGGCTCATGCACACTGCCGCTGCCAGGCATTATGGCGGCAGTTGTAGATGAAACCGGTCATGATGTGGAAAATGGTAACGGCGGCATATTGGTCGTGAAGCGCCCGTGGCCGTCAATGGTGCGCACTATTTGGGGCGATCCCGAGCGATTCAAAAAAACATATTTTCCGGAAGAGCTTGGCGGCAAACTTTACCTTGCCGGTGATGGTGCCGTGCGCGATAAAACCGATGGCTATTTCACTATTATGGGCCGGATTGATGATGTGCTGAATGTGTCGGGCCATCGACTCGGCACTATGGAAATTGAATCAGCCCTGGTCTCGAATTCGAAGCTGGTGGCTGAAGCAGCAGTGGTGGGTCGCCCTGATGATTTAACGGGTGAAGCAATTGTTGCCTTCGTGGTGCTCAAAGGTGCAAGACCGATGGGCGACGAAGCAAAAGTGATCGCCAAAGAATTGCGCGATTGGGTTGGCAAGCAAATCGGGCCGATTGCGAAACCAAAAGATATTCGTTTTGGCGATAACTTGCCTAAGACACGTTCAGGAAAAATTATGCGTCGCCTGTTACGTTCCATTGCCCGGAACGAGGAAATCACGCAGGATATTTCGACGCTCGAAAACCCCGCCATCCTTGAGCAGTTAAAACAGAGCATGTAGCAACTCGCGCCAACACAATGAGGGTGCAGAAAAAGGAAACTTAAAAACGAAGCTTTTATGGTGCGCTGCACCATGATTTGAGAGTGAACGAAGAGGAATTAAGGTGGCTGAAAATCAGGAAACTGCAGTACACTTTACGCAGGAAAAGCAAAGATAAGCCGTAGTCGAAAATTATAATCTTAAGGAGGTTGTATGGCTTCAGCAGCGCAAGGTTTGCCCGAAGTTACCCCCCAGGAAGAGCGCAAAGTTATATTTGCCTCCTCGCTGGGCACCGTATTTGAGTGGTATGACTTTTACTTGTTCGCCGTCCTTGCGGTTTTTTTCTCGGCCAAGTTTTTTCCGGTTGGTGATGAAAATGTTGCCCTGATTGGTTCATTGGCGATTCTTGCGGCAGGCTTTCTGGTGCGGCCATTTGGCGCATTGGTGTTTGGCCGATTGGGTGATTTGATTGGCCGTAAATATACTTTCCTGGTGACCATTGTGTTGATGGGTGGATCAACCGCTGCGCTGGGTTTTTTACCTACCTATGCCACCATCGGCGATGCAGCATGGATTATTTTATTACTATTGCGTTTGTTGCAGGGCTTGGCGCTCGGCGGTGAATACGGTGGTGCAGCAACCTATGTGGCTGAGCATGCGCCACACGGCAAGCGCGGTCAGTCGACGGCATGGATTCAGACCACAGCAACCTTGGGCTTGTTCCTGGCGCTGCTGGTGATCTATATCTGCCGCGTGACGCTGCCTGAAGCTGAGTTCAAGGACTGGGGCTGGAGAATCCCGTTCTGGTTATCTATTTTGCTGCTCGCATTCTCGATTTATATTCGTTTGAAACTGAACGAGTCGCCCTTGTTTCAGCGCATGAAGGCTGAAGGTAAAGGATCGAAATCGCCGCTGACCGATAGTTTTTTACGCTATCCCAACAATAAATTCGTGCTGCTCGCCTTGCTGGGTGCTACGGCTGGTCAAGGCGTAGTTTGGTATACCGGTCAATTTTGGGTATTGTATTTTCTGCAAACAACCCTGAAGGTTGATTTCCAAACGACTTATATTCTGTTGGCCATCGGGCTGCTGCTGTCGGTGCCATTATTTTTATTCTTCGGTTGGCTGTCCGACAAAATTGGTCGAAAATGGATTATTTTGGCCGGTTGTTTATTGGGTGCGGTAACTTATTTTCCGTTGTTCAATATGCTCGCCGACGCCGCTAATCCGGCGTTGGTTAAAGCGACCAGGGAATCGCCTGTGGTGGTGATGGCCAGCAATACCGAAAATCAATGCGAATTGAGTTTCGGCGCCGCGCTGGTGGCGCAGCACGTGGACAACAAAAAAGATTGCGTCATTATCAAGAAACTCTTGAGTGGCGCGGGTATCAGCTTTACGTATGAGCCACCACTGGCTGATGCGCCTATTGCGGTAAAAATAAAAGACGTCATCATTAAAGGTACCGATCAAGCCGCAATCAAGGCGGCGTTGAAAGCGGCTAGTTATCCAACTGCGGCCAATCCTGCCGAAATGAATAAGCCTAAAATCGTGTTGATCATCTTTATTTTGATGATTTATGTGACGATGGTTTATGGCCCGATTGCCGCGATGTTAGTTGAGCTGTTCCCGACCAAGATTCGCTACACCTCCATGTCCTTGCCATACCATATTGGTAATGGCTGGTTTGGCGGCTTTCTGCCGGTTACGGCCACCTTTCTGTCCATTTCCTATGGCAATATTTATCAGGGATTATGGTATCCCATCGTCGTTGCCTCAATGACGCTGGTGATTGGTGCGCTGTTTCTGCCTGAAACAAAGGACATGGCGCTGGTTCGGGATGAGTAATTAAAACCCGATCGCACATCAGTTACAAAACATAAAAAACGCCGGGCATGCCCGGCGTTTTTTATGGATGGCGAATCTGACCTTGCACCTCATTATCGGGGCAGCAGATTAACGGTTAAACTTGTTCCATATGACTACCTTTTTTAGATATTTAGCCAAAGAAATTTTCGTTGCAACCGCTTTACTGCTGATTGCGCTGTTGGCGCTGTTTGCATTATTTGATTTGATTCGCGAGCTGGGTGACTTGGGTAAAGGAGGATATAACCTTACTACGCTGCTCATCTACGTCACCCTGGCGCAGCCCATGCATGTGGTGGTCATATTCCCGATTGCAGCGCTGTTGGGCACGCTGCTGGCGGTATCACGTATGTCGGCCCAGTCTGAGCTTACGGTCATGCGTGCATCAGGATTGTCGTTGAAGAAGCTGGCGATTTTTGCAAGTATTATAGGTCTGGTATTTTCAACGCTAACTTTTGTGTTTGGTGAATTTGTTGCGCCTGCTGCAGAGGAGGCCGCCAAACGCCTGCGCCTGTCCGCCACCAGTGCCGTGGTAGCCAGAGAATTTCGTTCCGGGTTTTGGGTAAAGGACGATCTTTCGTTCGTTAACATTCAGACAGTGACGCCCGATACAGAACTTCTCAATATGCGCATCTATGAATTTGATCGAGCTTATCAGCTGACCTCAATCAGTATTGTAAAAAGCGCAAAGTATGAATCGAATAATCATTGGACATTGAAAGATGTGGAGAAGACCAGCTTTGACGGAACACGTGTGCGGATCGATAATTTGCCGGTCGCAAACTGGAATTCGGCGATGACGCCGGATTTGCTGTCGGTGCTGCGCGTGAAGCCGGATGAGATGTCGATCAGTAATCTGTCGGCATATATCGACCATTTGCGCGACAATAAGCAAAGTAGCATCCGGTATGAATTGGCATATTGGACAAAGATTCTACAGCCTGTCGCCGTGGTCATTATGATGTTGCTGGCAATACCGTTTGCAATCCAGTCAAACCGAAGTGGTGGCGTTGGCGCCCGGTTGATGCTGGGCATCATGGTTGGATTGGCTTCTTATATTTTCAATCAGATGGCATCACTATTAACTACTTTGAATGACTGGCCGCCACTGCTGTCTGCCGCAACGCCGCTTTCGCTTATTACCTGGAAAGAGTACGGTGTGCGCTTGCAGCGTCTGTTTTAGCTGCAAATTAATCCCCATTCAGTATCCGCTTTCAGACGCTCTTGATGGCAGCGTAAATGATCGCGCTATTGGGTTATTGCATTGTCGCAATATCAGCTCTTGGAAATGATCGCGTTGATGAGTCGGGTGCCGGCCAGACGGTCGTGTAAAAACTGTCTGTCGGGATCAAAATTTGACCACCATAGTGTGGCGATGAGGGGTAAAAAAGCCCACATCGTCACTACCATCCGCACGCGATCCGGAAAAAACAGCAATACCAAGCCCGCTGCGGCGGGGCCAAAAAAAATAAACGCGTATATAAAACGTCGCAGGGCGTGTACGACCGTGAGTCGCTTGCCGGTCTGATCGACCACTTTGAAGCGCCAAGTTTTCATAGCCAGCGTTTGTCCGCCGCGATGCCACAGCCAAACAAAATAAGTGGCTGTCACTATTAGCAAATAGGCCTGATAAATCAGATGCGGTGTGCCGCCCAGGGTATAACCCTTTAAGCCCGCAATCGGAAACGAAGCAATCAGTAGCAGGGCCAGAAGCAGCAGGCCTTCATACGGAATCGCTGCAATACGTCGCCACACGCCGGGTACATCTGCCGTCGCTGACGATAGCTCTTTCAGGGGACCCCTCGCCTATTTAACAGTAGTGCCTGCGTCGGACGGTGCAGGAGTAGTTGAGAGCGGTTGCTGCGCTTTTTCAGATTTCTCGTTCCAACGTTCGCGCAGTTCATACTGTTTCTGCGGCGGCAGGCTGGACAGATTTTTATATTTATCACGTGCAGCACGACGCTGTTCCGGCGTGAGTGATGCCCACTCTTTAATGCGCTCCTGAAAGCGCTCTTGCTGTATGGGTACTTGTTTGGGATAAGACTTGGCGGTGCCGATAAGTTTTCGCTGCTGATGGCCTGGTAATTGTGCCCAGTCTTTTTCCAGCGGTGCCAGAACCTTACGCTCGGCTTCAGGAATCCCCTTCCAGGGAACAGGCGCAACCGGCTTGACAGCGATGGTGGTTTGGCTCGGCAATGGATTTTTTGGCGATGTTTGCTGCTGAGGCTGTTGCTGTGCTTGTTGCTGTATTTGCGCATCGACCAGGATCGGCACTATGACCAGCAGCACACCGGCGATAAATTCAGTCATCAAAACGCTAAATTTACGCATCATCAATGCGTTGAATCTTTCACCCACGATTGGAAGTCCTTATCCAAAAACGCGTTAATAGGTAATTCGCCCGTTAACAGCTGAGCGTCAAGCGCACTTGTTTCGTCTATAACATCATCATCCATGGCGTTGTAGGCTACAGTTGCTGCCACCACAGCCAAAATGGGTAGCCAAAACAAAGGTTTGCGTAGCCAGCCGGATGTGTCGAGTGTGTGGCCGGAAATTGTCACCAAACCGAGAACGTTTACCGGTTCTTTATATTGCGCCATGGCTTTTTGACGTGCTGCACGAAGCTTAACGATTTTATCGTCTTCAATACGTGACAGGCCCCAGTCGAGGGTGCGAGTTACTTTTTGCGCAATATCTTTTTCATTCATGATCTTAACCTGAGGATTTTTGAGCAGTTTATTTATGCCAGCGATTACGGCCGCGAGAGAGCGTCAAGCGTAATACCTTTTGCCGTTAGTAATATTGACAGTGCATGAACCGCCCGCGAACAATGAGTTTTTACGCTGCCTTCAGAGCAGCCCATTGCGCTTGCGGTTTCTGCAACATCCAATTCCTCCCAGTAACGCAACATAAACGCTTCGCGTTGACGAGCCGGTAAACGCTCTACGGCCCCTTCAATAATTTTCAGGGTTTGTGATTGTTCTAGCTGATCAATGGGGGTAACCGGGACACTGGAAGTATTTTCGGCCTTCAGAGTTTCCAGAAAATCGCGCTCCTCGCCATCCTCATTATTGCCGCCAAAGGAAGAAAAGAGGGTGGTCCATGTTGTGCGCACTTTAGTGCGTCGATACCAGTCGCGAATGGTGTTCTGCAAAATGCGCTGAAATAGCATCGGCAGTTCTTCAACCGGCTTTGTAGCGTATTTTTCGGCGAGTTTCATCATCGAGTCTTGAACGATATCCAGCGCAGATTCATCCTGTTTTACCGCGAAAACAGCTTGTTTGAATGCTCTACGTTCGACGGATACTAAAAACGCCGACATTTCTTTTGCAGTAGCCAGGGCATTCCTCGCAAATCAAAAATCGTTTAATAATGGAACTGTATGGGATCGTTTGGTGTTGTCACTGAAGCCCATGAAAGGGCTGACGTGCGTTTTTTGCTGAAGCGGATACCTTCGAAAAAGAGGTAAATTTTTTTAAAGCGGGAATAATCAAACAGGAGTCTAACAAGTTTCTTCGAGATCGGCATATCGTTATGCTTGACCCGGGCGCATTCAATCGGTAAGGTATGAAATAGTGCACTGCACAATTCACCGGGAGACCCCTGCAAAGCATTAAATTGCGTGAATTTGTCGCTTGCTAAAGTTTAAGGGCTTGGGATTTTCGGCTGCCGCACAACGGTGCTACCCCCCACATAGCCAACCCCATTCAGGGGAAACGATGTTGGCAGCGAACGCTGATTGCGCTGGCCCATCACTTTTTTATTTTGTTTTTAGCCTGTATCAAGTCTTTTTCTTTCTCCGCTCATGGCGAATTAATGATGAAACTCTCAGAATTACCCCAAACCCATGCAATATCCACTGGCGAAACGCTGATCGGCGCAGAAATTCTTTGCCGCGCTTTAAAAGCGGAAGGCACTGAATTTGTGTTCGGCTATCCCGGTGGTGCCGTACTGGCGATTTATGACGAAATTTATAAGCAGGACGGCTTCAAACATATCCTCGTACGCCATGAGCAGGCGGCCGTGCATGCTGCCGATGCCTATGCACGCTCAACCGGTCGCGCTGGTGTCGCGCTGGTCACATCCGGGCCTGGCGTGACCAACGCCATTACCGGCATTGCGACCGCCTATATGGATTCCATTCCGATGGTAATTATCACTGGACAGGTACCCACTTACGCTATTGGGCAGGATGCATTTCAGGAGTGCGATACGGTCGGCATTACCCGTCCATGCGTGAAGCATAATTTTTTGGTGAAAGATGTTGCTGATTTGGCGGTAACCTTAAAAAAGGCGTTCTACATTGCCACCACCGGTCGGCCAGGCCCCGTGGTGGTGGATATTCCCAAAGATGTGTCGATGGCGAAGACGCCATACCACTATCCCGAATCAGTTGAGATGCGCTCTTACAAGCCGGTGAGCAAAGGCCATAGCGGGCAAATTAAAAAAGCCATGCAAATGCTGCTCAATGCTGAGCGCCCGATGCTCTATATTGGTGGCGGCGCGATTTTGGGCGATGCCTCAGCGCAAGTCACCGAGCTGGTTCGCTTGCTGGGCTATCCGTGCACCAATACCTTGATGGGCTTGGGCGCTTATCCGGCGTCTGACCGGCAGTTTCTGGGCATGCTCGGCATGCACGGCACGGTCGAAGCCAATATGGCGATGCAAAACTGCGATGTGTTGATCGCTATCGGCGCGCGGTTTGATGACCGCGTGATTGGTAACCCCGCCCACTTCAATGCAGGCAATCCTGCTCGCAAAATCATTCATATCGATATCGATCCTTCCTCGATCTCCAAGCGCGTGAAGGTCGATGTGCCGATTGTGGGCAACATCAAGGATGTGTTGCTGGATCTGTTGAGTCAGCTGAAAATCGCAGAACAAAAGCCGGGCAAAATCACGGCATGGTGGCAGCAAATTGAAGCGTGGCGCGCCAAAAATTGTTTGAAATATAAAACCTCAACTGAGATCATCAAACCGCAGTACGTCGTGCAAAAACTGCATGAAATCACCAAAGGTGATGCCATCGTGACATCCGATGTGGGCCAGCATCAAATGTGGGCGGCACAGTATTACGGCTTCGACAAGCCACGCCGCTGGATCAATTCCGGTGGCTTGGGCACCATGGGGGTGGGGCTTCCCTATGCCATGGGTTGCAAGCTCGCCTTCCCGGCGCTTGATGTGGCTTGTGTGACGGGTGAGGGCTCGATCCAGATGAATATTCAGGAGCTTTCCACCTGCAAGCAATACAACATTCCGGTGAAAATCATTTTGCTCAATAATCGTTATCTTGGCATGGTGCGCCAGTGGCAGCAATTCTTCCACGGCAATCGGCATTCCGAGTCATATATGGATGCGCTGCCCGATTTTGAAAAGCTCGCGGAAGCCTATGGTCATGTTGGTATGAAAATCGAAAAACCCGGCGATGTAGAGGGCGCATTAAAAGATGCGTTTGCGATGAAAGATCGTCTGGTGTTCATGAATTTCATCACGGATCAAACCGAGAATGTGTTTCCGATGGTGCCTGGCGGTAAAGGTATTTCAGAAATGATTCTGGCTGAAGAATTGTAATTAAAACGTAGATTCAAATAATGACTAAAGCACACTAAAAATGCGTCACATACTTTCCCTGCTGATTGAAAACGAAGCCGGTGCGCTGTCGCGAGTGGCCGGGCTTTTTTCGGCTCGTGGCTACAACATCGAGTCATTGACCGTAGCTCCGACCGAAGACCCAACGCTATCGCGGATGACGATCGTGACCTCAGGTTCCGATGATGTGATCGAGCAGATTACCAAGCAGGTCAATAAGCTAATCGATATTGTCAAAATCGTGGATCTTAACGAAGGCAAACATGTCGAGCGTGAATTGATGCTGGTGAAATTGCGCGCGGTAGGTAAAGATCGTGAAGAGCTTAAGCGCACCGCCGATATTTTTCGTGCGCGCGTAATTGATATTACCGAAAAAACCTATGTGATCGAGCTGACCGGTACCGGCGAGAAGCTCGATGCATTTTTAGAAGCGCTTGATCGAGCGCTGATTCTGGAAACGGTTCGCACGGGCGCCTGTGGTTTGGGTCGCGGCGAATGGGTTATTAAAGTATAGAAAAAAACATAGAAAATACACCAGTAGCTTCCATTACCCTAAAAAATTTTACGACCGCTATCAAGGAATGCAAATGAAAGTTTATTACGATAAAGACTGTGACCTCTCGCTCATCAAAGGAAAAAAAGTCACCATCGTGGGCTACGGCTCACAAGGCCATGCGCACGCGCAAAACCTGAATGATTCAGGTGTAAAAGTGACGGTCGGTCTACGCAAAAGCGGTGTTTCGTGGAATAAGGCGAAAAAGGCTGGCCTGAAAGTAGCTGAAGTTGCGGACGCGGTTAAAACCGCCGATCTCGTCATGATGTTGCTGCCCGATGAAAACATTGGTGATGTGTATAAAGCTGAAGTCGCGCCCAATATTAAAAAAGGTGCCGCACTCGCTTTTGCTCACGGCTTTAATGTCCACTACGGTGTCGTCACCCCGCGTGAAGATCTCGATGTCATCATGATCGCGCCGAAAGGTCCGGGCCATATGGTTCGCTCTACCTATACAAGCGGTGGCGGCGTGCCGGCCTTGATCGCCATTCATGCTGATAAATCCGGCAAAGCCCGTGACCTCGCGTTGTCCTATGCCAAGGCCATCGGCGGCTCACGTGGCGGTGTGATCCAAACCAATTTCCGCGAAGAAACTGAGACCGATTTATTTGGCGAACAGGCCGTGTTGTGTGGCGGCATCGTTGAGCTGATCAAAGCGGGTTTTGAAACCCTGGTTGAAGCTGGCTACGCACCCGAAATGGCGTACTTTGAATGTCTGCATGAAACCAAACTTATCGTTGATTTGATTTATGAAGGTGGTATTGCCAACATGAATTATTCGATCTCCAACAACGCGGAATACGGCGAATATGTAACCGGGCCGAAGATCATCACGGCTGACACCAAGAAGGCGATGAAGCAGGCGCTGCACGAGATCCAGACCGGTGAATATGCGAAGAGCTTCATTCTTGAAAACAAAGCGGGTGCACCCACCATGACGGCGCGTCGTCGCTTGCTCGCCGAGCATCCGATTGAGGATGTGGGCGCCAAGCTGCGCAGCATGATGCCCTGGATCAAAAAGAATAAACTGGTTGATCAGGCAAAGAACTAAAAGTGGTACAGAGAGCTGGCGCTGCACAGATGGCGATGCGTCAGAACGCTGCAATGTAAAAACGAAAAAGCAAAAAAGTTAAAAAATAAAAGAGTCGGGATTCCGGCTCTTTTATTTTATGAAACAAGATGTCCGGCTTGCAGGGCCGCCGCTTGAGCCGCACCGTCGTTATAATCAGTGTCTTACTTCACCCTTAATGGTTATTCATTTGTCTGATCGCCTTGCCGTTCTGCCACAATATCTTCTGCCGAAGCAAGCCTTGACTGCATTCGCAGGCAACGTGGCTAGCGCACGCGCGGGCAAGCTGACAACCTCGCTCATTCGCTGGTTTGTAAAGCGCTACGGCGTCAACATGGCTGAAGCGCAAAACCCGGATATTGCAAGCTACGCAAGCTTCAATGAATTTTTCACCAGGCCCCTTCGAGTCGATGCCAGGCCGCTCGCGGCAGCCGATTTTATTTGTCCAGTTGATGGTGCGATCAGCCAATTTGGCGCGATTGAACGAGATCAAATTTTTCAGGCAAAGGGCCATCACTACTCAACCACTGCGTTAGTCGGTGGTGACGCAACATTAGCCGCGCAGTTTCAAAACGGCCGCTTTGCAACACTGTATTTAAGCCCTCGCGACTATCACCGTATTCATATGCCCTGTGATGGTCGTCTCACGCGCATGATCTATGTGCCGGGTGAATTATTTTCCGTTAATCCCACGACGGCGCGCGGGGTGCCCGGTCTGTTTGCGCGTAACGAGCGTGTGGTTTGCGTTTTTGAATCGCCTGCCGGGCCGTTTGTCTTAACCTTGGTCGGCGCCACGATTGTAGGCAGCATGGCCACAGTTTGGCATGGTGTGATTAATCCGCCCCGCACCGGTTTAATGCGTGAATGGCGCTATGACAAACAGCTGTCTGACGAACGGTCAATCGAGCTAAAAAAAGGCGACGAGATGGGGCGTTTTTTATTGGGCTCAACCGTCGTGATGCTGTTCCCGGAAAACATGCTGACGTTCAACGCCGATTGGTCGCCTCAGCGTGCCGTCCAAATGGGTGAGAAAATGGGCGAGGAGACTGGTAACGAGATGGGCAAAGCGATGGGCAAAAAGTAGAGCAAAGAGAAGTACCAAAAGATCAACACCAATTAGATTTTTAAAGTGCAATGTGGGCGTGCCTCTTCAGCCATTTTAGTTCCAACGGCCCCGCCAGTGCTAGAGTCTGCGCTGCATAAAATAAATCAAAATCCCTGCACTTAAAACGTTCCGCTACATTTGTGCGCCACCTATTCACTTCACCACTTCAGGTAAAAATTTGTCCACACTGCCCAAAAAGAAAGGCCTGCTCGACCCGGAGCGTCGTCGTAAAGGCATTTATATTTTGCCAAATTTATTTACGGCAGCGGCATTATTCGCGGGTTTCTACGCCATCGTTCAGGGCATGAACGGCAAGTTTGAAACCGCCTGCATTTTTATTTTTGTTGCGATGGTGCTGGATGGCCTAGACGGCCGGGTAGCACGGCTGACCCGCACGCAAAGTGATTTCGGCGCACAGTTTGATTCGCTGTCCGATATGGTTTCATTCGGCGCAGCACCTGCCCTCATCATGTATGAATGGGCGCTCAAGCCGATGGGTAAATGGGGCTGGGTGGCCGCGTTTATTTATGTTGCTTGCGCGGCGATGCGGCTGGCGCGCTTCAACACCAACATTGGCGTGATTGATAAAAAATATTTTCAGGGCATTCCCAGCCCCGCGGCCGCGGCGCTGGTGGCCGGCATGATTTGGGTATTCAACGATTATCAGGTCAGCGGCTACAGCGTTAATTGGCTGGCTTGGGCGATGACCGTATTTGCCGGGGTGACGATGGTAACCAACATCAAGTACTACAGCGGCAAAGAATTTAATCTGCGCAAAAGTGTGCCGTTCTGGGTCGTGCCCGCGATTCTGGTGGCGTATCTGGTGGTAACGATTGAGCCTTCGCATGTGCTCTGGGGTTTGTTTGTTTGCTACGCGTTGTCGGGGTATGTGATGGCCGGTGTGGCGTTGGTACGTGATCGTAAAGTTTCGGTGCCGGCAACGATTTCGGTAGCAGATTCAAAGCCGCCACTACCGCCTGCCGAGCTGTAAGTACCATCCAAAAACAACTGCCACCGCAAACACAACTGCTTGCAAGTTAACCGGCGTCACGTTATATTTTGTCTATGCTTTCGTTAATCACGCCCACCATTATTACGACTCTTTTGGTAAGCCTTTTTCTAGGCCTGCCACTGCTGCGCGTGCCGCGCACATAAACGCCCCCCCACACTCTATTGTTGTTACGCGCGTTCCCGATTAAGTGAACGCCGAATTTCGTCTTTACGCTTGAATTTTCGGCTTTAAATTATTTGCACAGATTAGGAAAATATCGATGGATAAGTTAATCATTTTTGATACCACCATGCGCGATGGCGAGCAGAGCCCCGGCGCGTCCATGACGAAGGAAGAAAAAGTACGGATTGGCAAGCACCTGGAAAAAATGCGTGTCGATGTGATTGAGGCCGGCTTTGCGGCAGCGAGCCAAGGCGATTTTGAGGCGATTCATGCGGTTGCCACGGCGGTTCGCGAATCCACCGTATGCTCGCTGGCGCGCGCCCAGGCAGGCGATATTCAAAAGGCCGGCGATGCCATCAAGCCTGCTGCGCAAGGCCGCATCCATACCTTCATCGCCACCTCGCCCATCCACATGCAGCACAAACTGCGCATGACTCCAGAGCAGGTGTTAGTCGCCGCTGTTGATGCGGTTAAATTCGCCCGTACTTTGACTGACGATGTAGAGTTTTCGGCCGAAGACGCGGTGCGCTCGGACATGGATTTTCTGTGTCGAATATTTGAAGCCGTGATCAAAGCGGGCGCAAAAACGGTCAACGTCCCCGACACGGTGGGCTATTCCATTCCAGAGGCATTGGGCGAGCGTTTTCGCAGTTTGTTGCAGCGCGTACCGAACGCCGACAAGGCGATCTGGTCAACTCACTGCCACGATGATCTGGGCATGGCCGTAGCGAATTCACTGGCCGCGATACAGGCGGGGGCACGGCAAGTTGAATGCACCATCAACGGTTTAGGCGAGCGTGCGGGCAACGCTTCGCTGGAAGAAATTGTCATGGCGGTGCGGGTGCGTAAAGACTTATTTAATGTTGAAACCCGCATTGATGCTACCCAGATTTTGGCTGCCTCGCGCATGGTTTCGACGATTACCGGCTATCCGGTTCAGCCCAATAAAGCCGTGGTGGGTGCTAACGCGTTCGCGCATGAGTCCGGCATTCACCAGGACGGTGTGTTGAAGCATCGTGAGACTTATGAAATCATGCGCGCGCAGGATGTGGGCTGGAATGCCAATCGGCTCACGCTGGGTAAACTCTCTGGTCGCAGCGCATTCAAGGCGCGTCTGGGCGAACTGGGAATTGTGCTGGAAAGTGAATCATCGCTGAACACCGCGTTTAAAAAATTCAAAGAATTAGCCGATAAAAAGCATGAAATTTTTGATGAAGATTTACATGCGCTGGTGTCTGATGAAGCCGTCACGCCGGAGATTGAGCAGTATCGGCTGGTGTCGATGATGGCGCATGTAGAGACCGGGGAAGAGCCGTATGCAAAGCTGACCATTGCTGATCATGGCCAGGAAATAAAATGTGAAGCCAAAGGCGCCGGGCCGGTTGATGCAACCTTCAAAGCGCTGGAATCGATTCTGCATTCCCACGCCGAGCTACAGCTTTACTCCGTGAATAATGTAACCGAAGGCACCGATTCACAAGGTGAAGTGACGGTGCGGCTGGCAAAGGACGGGCGCATCGTGAACGGGGTGGGCACTGATACCGATATTGTGATCGCATCTGCCAAGGCGTATTTGAACGCACTCAATAAAATGGCCGCAAAACATCAGCGGCTTAATCCGCAGGGTGATTAATTTTCGGGCCTACAAAGATATATTAAAACGCATAAAAAACGGCCCTTCCAGTTCTGGAAGGGCCGCTTTAATTTGCCGCAGATTATGAAATTTTTTCCTGGGAATTAGCCTGGAAGTTAGCCTAGAAGTTAGCTTTGAACTGCGCGCCGATGAACCGTGGCTCGTTGATAAAGCCCGTCAGATTGTTGAAATCAATACCGCCGACCACGCGAATCTGATTGGTAATATTACGGCTATAAACAGCGGCTTCGTACTTGCCATCAGCCCACTTGTAGCCCACGCGCAAACCACCTTCAACCAATGCTTTGCCGGTGTACTCTTTGGCTTCATACAGGAAGAAATTGATCTTGCTGCGATAAGCCCAGTCGGTCACCACGAAGAATTCACCGCCTGCCATCGGCATGCTGTATTTCAGTGATGTGTTCGCCACATACTTGGGCGCCTGCGGCAGAGGGTTGCCGTTGATCGAGACGATGGCCGCGCTAAAACCGGCTGCCGGTGTGGTGACAGGGTCGGTGAAGGTACAGCCCGATCCGCAAACCTGGGTACGCAGATTGCCATCTTTAATCTGCGTGTCGTTAATACTGCCGCCAATCGAGAACAGCAGGTTATCGGTGATGTAAGCCTGGAAATCAAGTTCGGCACCTTGCCCGGTTGCTTTGGATGCGTTAAGCAGACGGTTAAAGTTTGCTGAGCCGCCTACCGCCGTCAACTGCAAATCTTTTACATCATAGTGGAACAGGTTCGCGCTTAAACGTGCTCGTTTTTCCCAGAGGTCAGATTTAATGCCGACTTCAGTCGAGATGACTTTTTCCGCATTCGCAACCGATACGGAATCGCCAAACAGCAGGCGTCCCTGAATCGATGGCGCACGGAAACCTTTCGCCACTCGCGCATAGAAATTAGTGTCTTTGCTGATGGCGTAAGTACCGCTGAAATCCCAGCTCACGTCCGACACATTCGTGTTGTTGCGGAGACGACCGATAAAGGTAGGGCTAAACGGCGGGGCTAGCAAACGATCTGCATAAAAGTCTTTTTTATCGGTGGTATAACGCAGGCCGCCGCGAATGCTGAACGCATCCGTCAACGCATAATTCACCGAGCCAAAGGCCGCATAAGCTTTGTTTTCCTGATGCTGTTTGGCAATACCGTTGACGACACCATTCGCCAGTGAATCATAGTTGAAGCTGTCGATTGAAATTTTCTCGTTAAAATAATACAGACCTGCTAACCATTTAAACGGGCCTTTTGCCTGCGATTCAAGGCGCAGTTCCTGCGAAATCTGCTTGTGATTCGGCAAGCCATCGGCTGATTCAGCGGTGAACGGAATAAATCCCGGGCCGCTATTGCCCGCGCCGAGGAAGCTCGCACCATAGCCGCCGTCAATATCGCCACGACTAAATGAGGTAACGGTCTCGTAACCGGTGATCGAGTTAAGCGTCAAGTCATTAAAATTCCACTTCAGCCGCACACTGCCGCCGGTGTTGCGAACGGCCTGAGAATTGCGACCATCGAGGGAGATTTTTTCAGGATTAAATCCGGATACGATATCGTTAGTGCCGGGCTTGATAATGTTGGCGCGGAATAAACGTGCGCTTCCATCCAGATCGCGGTGATGCACATTGAACAACGCGCTAAAATCACTGTTCGGCTGATACATGAACTGCACCCGAGCGGCGGAGTCATTGAAGCCCTCCAGCTTTTTCGTCGGCCCGGCGCTATAAGTATTGGCTACCCAATCATTGCGCCGCTGCGTCTGTACAGATGCGCGCACCGCCCAATCGTTATTGATCACAAAGTTTGCAGCACCTTCCAAGTTGATCGATGAGTAAGTGCCATAAGCAATGTTGAAATAGCCTTCATCAACGCGACGCGGCTTGACCGAATCAAACTTCACCACGCCGGCGGGCGAATTGCGACCAAACAAAGTGCCCTGTGGCCCGCGCAATACCTCGATCTGCTCAATATCAAAAACCGGAAAGCCTTTCAGGATCGGGTTCTCCTGCACCACATCGTCATACACCAAAGATACGGGCTGCGATGCATTCAAATCAAAATCGGTATTGCCCAGGCCGCGAATATAAAAACGCGGAAAGGCGCGGCCAAATGATGATTCGATATTCAAGCTTGGCACACGCCCCGCCAGCATGCGAATATCCTGACCGCTGGAATTAATAATGTCCAATGTTTCGCCGCGCAGCGCCGTCACTGAATTGGGTACGTCTTTAATATTTTCCGAACGACGCTCTGCCGTCACGGTAATTGTTTCAAGCTTGCCGTTGGAAGACTTGGCCTCTTTCGCCGGAGTCTCTGCAGTTTGCGCAAAAACACTGCTCATCGGCAATCCCGCCGCGATAAGTAAGCCTAATACAAATGAGCGCTGAAGATGCTGGCAGGCGGGTACAGCGGCTGGTGATTGGTGGCGCATATAAAACTCCCCGATGGATAAATTTGGATTCAAGATATTAGAAAAAACGACGAGATAATAGTGAAGCAGGATAGTGATAAATGCGGAGTCGCAAAGTTGATTTTGCTGAATTTTGTGCAGTTGCAGCATATTAGGACGTTGTGATGAAAGTGTCACGTTGTGAGTTGCTTCGTTGTAAATTAGCAACACGACGTGACATGTGTGCGGCCTAAATGTCGAATTTGAGCTTGCTAAAGTGATCCATGTGTATTATTGTATTAATACACATGGACGCAGATTTAACTATTCTTCATCTCCCAAGATCCGCACCGCACCCTGCGGGCCGCGGCGCTGCTGAAATGCGGTTATGACGGATCAATCCGGCACTCCCTCAAACACTATTTTTGCGGTTCATTCTGGTGCTGCCGAGCCCCTTTATGTGCAGTTAATTGACCAGGTAAAACGCCTGATAGCAGCCGGACAATTAGCACCCGGCGATTTATTGCCGTCTGTGCGTGACGTGGCCGAATCACTTGCTATCAATCCGATGACAGTGTCACGGGCCTATGGCCGGTTGGAATCAGAGGGCATGGTTACGCGTCGCTTGGGTATCGGCATGGTTGTAGCCCCTACATCTATCACCACGCAGGGCGACGCGAACCGCATCGCGCTGCTTTCGCCTACCCTGGAACGCGCGGCGATGGAAGCGCAGCAATTAGGCATTAGTGATGTCACCGCCAGTAAGCTATTTTTACAAATTTTGAAAAGAAAAAAGCCATGAGCATTCCACTGAATATGAACGCTGTTTTCAAGCATTACCCCGGAAAATACGCGCTCAACGGGCTCGATTTTGCTGCATCGCCGGGCCAGGTGGTGGGCCTCCTCGGCAGAAACGGTGCGGGCAAAAGTACGTTACTGCAGGCTGCATTAGGTTTATGTGACATTGATAGCGGCAGCATTACCGTATTTGGAGAGCATTCCAATAACCTGAGTGAATGTGTAAAAGCACGCATCGGCTATGTGCCGCAGCAGGTTGATCTTTTTGGATGGATGACGGCTGCGCAAATGTTAGGGTTTTTCAAAGCTTTTTACCCCGGCCCGCGCTGGAACGAGGCCAAGGTGGCGAGTCTGCTTGAGCGATGGTCGATCCCGACCAACCTGCGCATCGCAAAAATGTCGGGCGGTGAGAAGCAGCGGTTGGCCATTATTCGCGCACTCGCGCATGATCCTGAGTTGTTAATTCTGGACGAACCAGTATCTAGCCTCGATGTTGCCGGACGGCGCGATTTTCTGCGAGAGCTGGTTGATACTGTAATTGAGCGTGAGACGACGATCATCTTCTCAACTCATATTTTGTCCGATCTTGAACGAGTTGCCTCACAGGTTGCGTTCATGAAAGAAGGCAAAATTATTTTGCGCCAAACGCTTGATTCAATCGCAGAATATTCACGCCGCCTGGTCGGCACTGTAGAAGTATTTGGCGCAAATCCGATTGCGGGAGAAATATCTAGAGTCGTTGATCGCCAAGGTCGTATGAGCGTGCTGGTCGCGTTCGGTGAACGCGATTTCGCATTGCTTAATGCATGGCGAGCACGCGGTGTGCACGATGAAGCTGTATCGCTGGAAGATTTGTTTATTGAGGTTACGAAATGAACCGTAGGCTGCAACCGTTTGCGCTATTGCTGCTGCAACCGTTTCGGGCGCGCCAGCAGATTCGCTCAGCGCTGTTTGTTGTATTTGGATTGACGCTCAGCGGCGTCATCTTGACGATCGCTATCATGATCTGGGGCTACGCAAACACAAACTATGCGGCTGGCTTCGGGATCGCGGCTCGCATCATGGTCGTGGCTTGGTGGTATGTGTTCGTGAGTTGTATGCACGAGATCGCCTTGCCACAGTGCCTGCAACTGTTACCGCATTTTAAGAGCCAGCTGAGCTATGCAACGGCAGCGATGTGGCTCCTGGCGACCTTGTTGCTGATGACTGGTTTTGAGCACCCGGCAATCTTTTGCCTTGTGGTGTTTGCAGTGACCACCCCGCTGCTCATGAATTTATCCCGGCGAATTCAGCAATCGGCGATAGCAGTTGCGCTAGCCTGGATTGTTTATGGCGTAGGCGCAATTTTGTGGCGAGGGACGTTCAACGACGGCACAGATTTTTCAGCGGTCTTTATAGATAATGCGCATACGCTGCTGTTATATTTTGCTTTAGCCGCGAGCGCTATCGGGTTAATGGCCGTGTTCCGGTTGACTCCCGCGCTGGCCAGCCCGATTTTGTTTGTCTTGATAGTCTTCTATATACAAAAAATAAAGCCGAATACGAGCATGTGGACGGATCTTTCGACGCTGCGCGAAACATATGCTGTCCACACGCATGCATTGCTGGCGCTATCTGCTATTTTCTTCGTCTGGATGTTGGCCGCGCTCACCGGCCGCTGGCGAATTTATGTCAACACATGGTCGATAAAGCTTGGTGAATTGAACCTGTCATGGGCTTACTCACTTTCGCTAACTCGCATACTGAAGCGCAGTCCATCTGCCGAACAGCTCATGCCTTATTTGTTTGGCCAGAGCAATCATTGGGGGGCGGGGGGGCTTATAACAACCTTAAGTGGTTGCTGTGCGTTGTTGCTGTTGTTTTTGGCGGGTCAGCTCAGCTTGGATTTTATTTCGATTGGATTAGCGTCTGTCTGGGCATTGTTTTACACTATTTTGTTTAAGTCATTGTACGACTCAATGTACGCCAATAAGCGGGAACAGGCTCTGTTGAGCTTGGCACCAGGATTTATGCCGGCTAGCGAGCAAAACCGATGGGTATTGAAATGGCTCATTCGCCATTGGCTCGGCTCAATGACATTTTCTGCCATTATTTTGGTCGCATACAGCTATGTTTCCAATGTGGCTATGCATGAATTTGACACCCGCCTAGAGTGGGCTGTCGTCGTCTTATTGCTCGGCATTTTGCCGGTAATGATGCACGACTATTCATGTTCGCGTAATGAGTTGGGCCTAAAGCAAGCATTGTTGCTCATCATAACAATGATCTTTTTACCTTTCGTTATGTTGATGAGTAAAAAGGGGCAATTATTTGAAACCGCGCTGTTTGTATTTTCAGTCATGATTGTTTTGATTGTTTACTGTTATCGTCGCATGATGCGCTCACCCCATGCGTTTCCAGTCGGTCGCCTCGCATCGGATGAGGTCAGGTAGACAACAAGAGATTTCTTATTTATCAGGAGCTCGCACATGTTCGTTTTCAAGATTGATCGCCCGCTCAGGGCATACGCATTTGTTTACTCATCTGCCTTGGCCTTGTTGATCCTGGCCACTGCATCCACTTCTGTGCTGTCCGCGCAGTCGGCTTCCGCCAAGCCCACTTATGCTGAGCTTCTAAAGTCTTCATCACCAACCGATTGGCGTCCGCTGGATAACGACAACACCCTTTACCTGGAGCTTGCTACCGGGCGGGTGGTGATGGAGCTGGCGCCACAATTTGCGCCTTTGCACGCGGCGAACATCAAGACGCTGGTGCGTGAGGGTTATTTTGATGGGCTCGTCATCATGCGGGTGCAGGAAAATTATGTGGTGCAGTGGGGTGATCCGACTGAAACAAAAATGCCGAAAAAAGGGCTAAAAACCTTACCGCCCGAATTCAGTGTGCCGATTAAAAAAGACATCTCGTTTACGCGGCTGCCAGATGTGGATGGCTACGCAAAACAGGTCGGATTTTCTCATGGCTTTCATGTTGGGCGTGACCCGAAATCCCGTCAAACCTGGCTCGCGCATTGCACCGCAACCCTGGGTGTGGGCCGGGACAACGATGTGAATTCCGGTGGCGGCACTGAGTTATATGTGGTGACCGGACATGCGCCGCGTCATCTGGATCGCAATATTGCGCTGGTAGGGCGGGTGGTGCAGGGCATGTCGCTATTGACGGTGTTGCCACGCGGCACCAAAGAGATGGGATTTTATGAAAAACCCGAGCAAAATGTACCGATTAAATCAATGCGTGTGGCCGCTGACGTGCCCGCCGCCGAGCGCAGTAATCTGGAAATGATTCGCACCGATACCCCGCGTTTTAAAGCCATGGTGGAAGCACTGCGCAATCGCGGTGGTGAATGGTATAAAGTGCCTGCGGGACATATTGAATTGTGCAATATGCCGATTGCGGTGCGCGAGAAACCAAACTAAAAATTATTGATAACAAGTCAGTGCATTTTTTACCGACTTTATTTGTAGCCTTTGGTTTGTCGTTTTTTGCCTTTGGCTTTTTACAGGGGGTCGTAAGCAATCTGCAAGCAATGCATAAGTAATACGTAATACAAAGATGCAGAAATAAAAATTAAATCAACCAAGCCTCAATTTTAATAAAGGGAACAATTATGGACACCACTTCAACACCGTCTTCAACCTCCAACCCCTACGCAGCACCCCAAGGCGACTTGTCCGAGCAGCGGGCACCCGATGAGGCAGAGCTGGCGGGTCGCGGCAGAAGGCTCGCTTCAGCGTTTATTGACGGCGTCATCATGATTTTATTGGCGGTAGCGCCTGTCATCGCGTTTGTTGGGGGATGGTCTGATTATCAGGCGAAGGCAGCGGCGGGATCATACATGTTGACGCTTGGTAGCACGGTGTTTGGTTTCATAGTGTATTTGTTGGTCAATGGTTATTTTCTGGCCAAGGATGGTCAGTCAATAGGCAAAAAACTTCTCGGGACCAAAATTGTGCGCACTGACGGCAGCAAGGCAGATTTTGGGCGGATTGTCATCCGACGTATATTGCCGCTACATGTGTTAAATCTGATTCCGGTAGTGGGCCCGGTGCTTGGCGTGGTCGATGCCCTGTTCATTTTCCGCGCATCCAAAAAATGTATCCATGATGATATTGCCGACACCGTGGTCATTCGCATTTCATAGGTTTTTATTGCCGCGCTAGGGTTGTATTGCAGAAATATGACCATTGCGAATTTAGCGTTCACCTGCCATGCTTCACGACCATCGTAGCCAGATAAATGTAATTTGAAAAATCTTCAGGAGCACTTGTGAACGCTATTAAAAAAGCCGCTAAATTTGTTTATAAAAACCCGCAAAACCCAGGCGCAAAAGTGCTGACCGATTTAGCGGTGGCCATAGAGACCAATACGCCTTACTCGCTGTCGCAGCTATACGATCTGGATCGTGATGTATTCGATCTCGCCATCGGCATGTTGAAAGACTGGCGTATTGATCGTCATTATTTGTCCAAGCTGAGAATGTTGGAAATTGGTGAAATTGAAAGTCAGCAATCGCCAGGCGTTTGAGTTTTATCGCGGCATTGATTTGTTTGGTGTGCTGCAGACGCGGCTAAAATTCGATTCAGTCTGATTCGATTCAATCCAATCAGCTGGAGCTCGACCGCAAAGCCGCACAAAGTTTTATTTTTAAGGAGCTCGTTATTTAACGAAGCATCATGAATCCTTCAAATCAAAACCTTGGTTAGCCGTCTTCTTTAGCAGCGCCGTGTTGAGCATGATGATGCTCATGACGATCAATGCGCAGGCCGCCGGTATCGAAGTAACGACAACGGTGAACGTAGCCGATGCTGATTTCGTCGCCGGTAAAAAAGCCATCGAGGCCAAGGACTGAAATAGCGCAATCACCTCTTTTACGAAGGTTGTCGAGCGCGAGCCCCTTAGCGCGGATGTGCACAACTATTTGGGATACGCCGTCCGCTGTACGGGCAAGATGGACGCCTCATTCAAGCACTTCCATACCGCGCTGAAGCTTGATCCCGACCACAATGGCGCCCATGAATATATTCGTGTGGCCTACCTCAAAGTGAACCAGCCCGAAAAGGCCAAAGAGCACTTGGCCAAGCTGGAAACAATTTGCGGCAAAAAGTGTGAAGAGTACGAAGATTTGGCTAGGGCTATAAGTGCCTATCAGGCCACGAAATAGCCTTGGCCCGCGGATGCGGCTACCCTTTTAACGGAATACAAATCGCAGTCTTCAAATCTGCAGGTGCAGTGTTGCGCGCATCGTTCAAATACTCTTCGAAGCACGGCTGATCGCGCGGATCTTCGCCGCTCATAAACGATTAAAAAATAAAAACACCAGTACAGGGGGGTTTCAAGGCATAAATGCTTGTTGAGGCGCGCTAATGCTAGGGCCCATTTATTTGCCTACTCGCGCTACTCCACCGCAATCATTACCTCACTGCGCCTGAGAAAGGCAGGCATCATGGGCGGATCATAACGGGCGAATTGCGGATTGCCGATGCTTTTCAATCCCTGTTGCTGAATCCAGTTTCTCAGCGCTTCGGTTTTGATACGCACTTTTTCATCCGTACTAAATCCTGAAAATCGAATAACCGCCATTTTTTGTGCAGTGACTTCGCGCAAGGTCACTTTCGGATTGATCGGTTTGGGCAGCGTGGCCATGGTGTATTGCGAAGGCATCACAAAATGCACGCGATAGGTTTCACCCGCATTTTTTTCCATTGATTTTTCCATGACTACTGGCGCAGTCATGGCGATTTTTTCACTGGCTTTTTCGGATGATTTTTCCACCGATTTTTCCATCATCACCGGCGCAGTCATGGCAATTTTTTCACTCGCTTTGCTGGCCACCGAAATATTGCCGCCAAAAATATAGCCTGCAATCGCGCGGAATGCGTCACTGCCCGCTTCATCCATGTCGCCCTTAACGAACGTTTCAGCAACGATAAATCCGCGGTACTGGCGCACCTCAAAATCACCTTCTTTTTTGATTGATTCAAACGCAGGCTCTTCAGTTCTTGCCATCACAGCGCCTCCTTGTAAAAGTGTGAGTGTCATGGCTGCGGTGGCCAAAATATTACGGGTGCAAATTAGTTTCATCAAATATCCTGAATTAGTGAATACATTAGCTTTAACCATACGAGAAGAATAGCGGACTCGCGATCAGGGTTCAAGCCCGCATTCAAAGTGGCATTCAAGTTGGCAACTTCATAGCAATTTATACGCCATAATGAATTCTTGATTTATCACTGTGAACCCATAAAAATTATCATGACACATGCCGCTCTGGTTGGATGGGGCAAATGCCTGCCTCCTGCTGTTTTGACGAACGCCGATCTCGCCACATTTTTGCCGACGGATGACGACTGGATTACATCGCGCACTGGCATGAAAGAGCGACGCATTTCGCATGTGTCAGGACTCACGCTGGCGCACCTCGCCGCGGCGCGTGCATTGGCGTGTGCGGGCATGGAGGCGAGCGAACTCGACATGATTCTTTACGGCAGCTGTTCATTCGATGAGCATGTGCCTAATTGTGCATCCGGTATTCAGGTAAAACTCGGTGCCAAAAATGCGGCAGCGATGGATATCAACACGGCCTGCACCAGTTTTCTCTACGGTTTATCGACCGCGAACGCGATGATCAAATCGGGTGCTGCCAAGAATGTACTCGTCATCGGCGTGGAAGTTATTTCGCAATTTATGGATTGGCATAACCGCAATGTGTCGGTACTGTTTGGTGACGGTGCAGCCGCGTTTGTGTTGAAGGCCACCGATAATATTGAGGGCGTGATTGCCGAGAAATTGCAATGCTATGCAGACGCCCGCCAAACGCTGCGCGTGCGCGGCAAGGGTGCGGCCTATGTGAACAAAGGCATGCAATACGGCGACACGATATGGGATTTTGATGGCCAGGAAATTTTTAAAAAAGCGGTCACCGGCATGAGTGAGGCGAGCATCGAAGTGATGGCCAAAGCCGGCGTCACGATGGATGATATTGATGTTGTCGTGCCCCATCAGGCCAATCTGCGCATTATCGAAGCCGTTGCCAAACGGGCCGGCGCGCCGATGGATAAAGTGTTTTTGACCGTGCACAAATACGGCAACATGAGTGCTGCCACCGCGCCCGTTGCGCTGGTAGAAGCGATTGAAGCGGGCCGCGTCAAGCCTAACGGCCTAGTGCTGATCCCCGCGTTCGGTGCCGGGTTGACGTTGAGCACCCACTTGATTCGCTGGGGTGACCGGGTCACTCCGATTGCCACTAGCGATGTTGAGCTACCACCGTGCGAAAAATCCGCGCTTGAAATGGTGCAGGCACTGATGAAACATAAGGAACCGCACGGTAGATCAGAGGCAATGCTGATGAGTGCACAATTTATCGAGGCGGCGGCGGAGTCATGATGGCCAATAGCCGATAGGTGGTTGTCTAGCTGCGTGACGGTAATGGAGACCGAATGAAGCCAATTGAAGCGAACTGAGGCTAACAAAAGCCATGTGCAAATTTGTAGAATTCGCTGATGCGTAAACACATATTTCTTTATGGTCTCGTCGGTGGCGCTCTCATCGCGGGACTTAAATTAATCGAGTATCGTTGGCTTGTGGTCGAGCATTCGGTGGAGATTTATGGCGCACTGGTGGCAACCGTGTTTGCCATTTTCGGTATCTGGCTGGGCCTCAGACTTACACAGCGTAACAAGGAAGTGGAGGTGCGCGAGATCATGGTCGCAGCGCCCGTCGAATTTGTTCGTGATCAGGAAAAACTTGAGTTGTTTGGCATTACCCCGCGTGAATTGGAAGTGCTGCAACTGATCGCCGATGGACTTTCCAATAAAGAAATTGCGGTACGCGTTTTTGTCAGCGAGAACACGATCAAAACCCATTTGAGCCGGGTGTTCGACAAACTTGGCGCGCGACGGCGGACGCAAGCCGTGCAGATCGCAAAGGAATATCGGCTTATCCCAAAGTGAATGGGTTGGCGGACTCGAGTGTGATAGCAAGCGATGGCATTCATAGGCACGCAGCAGCAAACATGCATTCGGCTCACACTTTTGTATGATTTTGCGCAAAATTATGCAAAATCATCCTTTTGGGTGACGAGCGTCGCCGCAGTCGACTGGCAGAATGGGTCTTCTTTAATCACCAGGGAATCGCTATGAACAAAATCGTACTGACCTTCGGACTCATCGCCGGCGCCATCCTTTCGACGATGATGTTGATAACACTGCCATTCATGGACAAGATCGGCTTCGACAAGGGCGAGATTGTCGGCTACACCACGATGGTGCTCGCGTTCCTGATGGTGTATTTCGGCATCAGGTCGTATCGCGATAATGTCGCAGGTGGCAGCATCAAGTTTGGTCGCGCCCTTCTGGTGGGCCTGCTGATCACAGCAGTCGCCGCCATTTGTTACGTGGTCACCTGGGAAACAATCTACCATAAAGTTGTCCCTGATTTTGGCGATAAATACGCGGCCTATGCGATTGAAAAAACAAAAAGGTCTGGTGCTACCGACGCGCAGATTGCGTTACAGACCAAAGAGATGATGGAATTTAAAGAGATGTACAAAAACCCTTTGGTGAATATCGCGTTTACGCTGCTTGAGCCCTTGCCCGTCGGTATCCTGTTCACCCTTATATCGGCAGGCATACTGAGTCGAAAGCGGCGCATTACGGGCGCAAGCGTGGCATGACTGGCGGATGAATGTTTTTCCAAATCCCACGAGGGTGACATGATGAATCTGAATGATGTAATGCAAGAACTCGAGGCACTCGGCAGCGAGCAAACGCGCAAAACCTGGGGCCGCCAAGGCGCTGCCGAGCCGATGTTCGGTGTGAAGTTTGGCGATCTCACCAAGCTTCAAAAGCGCATCAAGGTGAATCACCGTCTCGCCGCCGAACTGTGGCGCACTGGCAATCATGATGCGCGGTTACTGGCCTCAATGGTGGCCGATGCCCGTGCCATCACTGAAAAAGAATTGAAGGCGTGGGCCTCGACGCTAAAGGATTCCTCCACGGCAGAGGCGCTCGCCAACCTCGCCAGCCGAACTCCACTTGCTGAGAAAATTCGCGAAGCCTGGCTCGCTGAGCCTAAGCTGAGGCGAGTTGGTTGGTCGATGGTGGGGCACGGCGCCAGAAATGCTGTGTCACTTGGTGACACAACCTCGCTCGCATACATCAAGCGCATCGAAGCCGAAATTCATCAAGCGGAAAACTGGACGCGCCGCACTATGATGTACGCGCTGATTGGTCTCGCAGGTTGCAGTGGCGCTGCGCGTAAAGCGGCCGAAGATGCTGTTCGCCGCATCGGACCGGTGGCGTTTGATCCTGGCAATACTGCGTGCGAATTTCCGGACGCGTTGCCTTATATTGCCAAGGTTTGGGCGCGGAAGAAAGCTCCTTAGAAGAAAGTTCCGCAGAAGAAAGTTCACCAACGCGCCGCGAAAGAGTTGACGCGTCCATTGGAAATTTGCACCATTTTAAAATGATCGTACACCTTTCGCGGATAAGCCCAGCATCACGGAGCGCACGTATGGGGCTCAAGCTGGCGTTGGAGAAGGGATCACAAATTTAAAGCCCGTGAAGGCACATTCAGACATAAATGCGAGAGGCGTTTGAAACGCAAAACTCCCTTATCCACGAGCGTCTTCAGCCATTTTTGGCCCAAACGCCGCACCAATACTGTTGTTTAAACCGCTGATTTGTAAGTAACCAACTCCACCGAAACCATTTCAGCGTCACTCGAAAACATCATTGCGCCGTCTTGGATGCTGGCGCTGAATGACATATTGCGCTCGGCTAATTTGGCGAGGGCTTTGCTGGTTTCTTGCGGCACGTTGTACACCGCTCAATTATTCAATCTCGCGACCAGTGATTCGTTTTGCTTCCACCACATATCGGCAGCGCTGCCGCCGTAGGTATAGAGCGTTACCGCGGTTGCGCGTCCGCAGGCTTTGCGTAACCATTTCTCATCGGGCAGCCCGATATCGGGGCCGTTGTGAAAATTACATTGAACCCCCGCGCTGTTTTTAGCTACTCAATCAGAAATTAGAGGCTATCAGCAATGATCGACCCATTAGCTATTTTCGTCCCCCACTTATTCCATCAGGAACTCTAAAATGAAAAATCGAAAAATGGTAACCGCCGTTGCCGCGGTATTGGCGTCGTTAAGCGCGCACGCGTATGCGGCAAATTCAATTTTGCAAAGTAATCTTTCTGCCACCCCATCGGGTCAGTTTAATGGTCGTGAGATAGTATTTAAATTGCCGATAAATGGCGATACTAAAAATTGCATCGTGAATATTAGCTACGGCGAAAAGCCCGGCGTAGGTATCAACAACGATGGCGACACCCACATCAACGGCCAGGGCAATGTAGATCGCCGTCGGACTTACAGCGCCGATGGCACTTATAGATTTGTAGCAAAGGCCAAATCCGGCTGCACGGGTGAAGCAGCAATTACCGTTACCATCGGCAACGGTGCAAATGAGCGCGCTGATTCCGACCGCCCCGCTCTCGTTATCAAGCCGATAGTGCCACCCGCTACCGTTACCGTTGATGTTAGTGCTAGTAATGATGTGGGGTTAATGCCTGCAAAAATTACCGGCGTAGTGGTAACGCCGCACACTATAACGTTGGGCAATTCGTTTGTTGTGACGGTGAATGGCAAAGGGGTAGGTGCGGCGCTGGCAATGTGTTTTAGCGGCTTCTATCTTGATAAAATCGTCGATCCGCAAGTGTATGGCTACTCCACATCTTACAATCATTTTAACTGGCCAAAGTTTGAGAAAAATACAGCATTTCCGCGGACAACAACCTTGACCCCAACCGAAGAAGGCACCTACGAGGTTCGCATCGTACCCGGCGGCGGCTTTGCAATGTGTGGCCTTGATCACCCCGAAAATATTCCAGGCTCGATTACCACGGTGACGGTATTGGCTAAGCCTGTAGGTTAGATCGAATAGCAAACGCCTTATTCGACGGGCATCTTTCGAAGAAGACACCCGCACGGGTGCGGCCATTTTCGGCCCAATAACAATCAAAGGGGTCAGCGACGATTTTTCCCAAGAGTGAGCCGATAATGAAAAAAGCGTCGCTGACCCCCTTTATTCTTTTATTGTTTCACGTCCACGAGTTGACTTGAGGCCTAAGCAGAATGTTTCTTATTATGTACGTTTTAACTTGTTTTAGTATACTATATGAATCATGCCAGCAAAAGCCCAACCTACATTTGCGTCCGAACAAGCCTTGTTATCAGGTTTTGGAGAGCGCCTGCGCCTCGCACGCCTCCGCCGTGGCTTCTCCGCTGACGTCGTCGCTGAGCGGGCTGGCATGTCCCGCGTCACCCTGTTTCGCGCTGAGAAAGGCGACCCCGCTGTCACGTTGGGCCGCTATCTGAAGATTCTCGGCGTGCTTCATCTGGAGCGCGACCTCGAGAATATTGCCAAGGACGACACTCTGGGACGCCGCCTGCAGGATCTGGAGCTTCCCAAGAAGCGCGGACAACGAGGCTCGACATGATGGGCGCCCCGTCCGAAATGCAGGTTTGGCTGGATGCTGACTTCGCCGGTGACCTGCAATGTGTCGGCACACTGCACCATGATCGCGGCCAGCTGCGATTCGGATATCGGAATGACTGGTTGAAGAACCCGGTCGCCTTTGCACTCGACCCCGATCTGACGCTCGACAAGGCGCCCTTCTTTCCCAAACCGGAAGTCGGCAACTTTGGAGTGTTCCTCGACTCGACGCCAGACCGATGGGGGCAAGTCCTGATGAAACGCCGGGAGGCGCTCGAAGCGAAAGACGAGGACCGCAAACCTCGAACCCTCTATGCGTGGGACTACCTCCTGGGCGTCCAGGATGAAACAAGGCAGGGCGCGCTACGTTTCCGTGTTGACGACAACTCAGCATTCCTTGGTGCGGATAGGTTCGCCGCGCCGCCCATGGCAACCCTTCGGGACCTGGAGGCAATTGCCATTGAGCTCAGTGCCCAGAAGATCGACGACTTGGACAAATTGCGAAAATGGCTTGCCGTCCTCGTCGCACCCGGCGCCTCGTTGGGCGGCGCACGCCCCAAGGCCAACTTCAGCGACCCGGATGGGAGCCTCTGGATAGCGAAGTTTCCTGCGCGCGACGACATCCGTGATATCGGCGCATGGGAAGGCCTGTTGCACACCCTGGCCTCGGAGGCCGGCATTGATGTCCCGACGGCGAGTCTGAAAAAATTCAACTCGAAATTCCATACGTTTTGCGCGAAACGATTTGATCGCGTGGGGGATCGGCGACGGTTCTATTCCTCGGCAATGACAGTGCTGCGCAAGGCAGATGGCGAGAACGGCAGTTATCTGGAGCTGGCAGAGTTCCTGCAAAAGAATGGCGCCCGAGGCCATGTAGCCGACGACCTGGCCCAACTTTTTCGTCGCGTGGTGTTCAATGTAGTCGTCGGCAATCGAGACGACCACTTGCGCAATCTCGGATTCATTTTGACGCTCAATGGCTGGCGGCTCGCACCGGCGTTCGACATGAATCCGAATATTGATAAGGCTGAGCACGTACTGGCCATTGACGATCACGACTGTCGTCCGGACCTCGATACAGTGTTGTCGACTGCGCCGCTTTATAACTTGGACGCGCGAGCAGCGTCCAAAATTGTGGCCGAGGTGCGCGCCGTAGTCATGGGATGGCAACCTCGTGCAGCAAAGCTCGGCATTGCCAGAGCCGATATTGAATTGATGTCTGGAGCGTTCTCCACATAGCTGGGCGACTCAACAGTGCGCAGCCAATTTTGAGAAGGGAACTTCAATCAAAGGGGTCAGCGACGATTTTTTCCAAGAGTGAGCCGAGTATGAAAAAAGCGACGCTGACCCCTTTCTTAGTTCTCTTTCTTAGTTCTGCGGCTTGGTGCCGATCCCGAAGGGAAAATAATAATCAGGAATACTTCGGGTCAGCGTGAACGGGACTTAAATTCGTCGCTATTTCACCACCGCTAACTTGGGCCCCGGGCGTGCGCCCGACTTAGAGTGGTTAAATCATCGCTTCGCATATTTGCAGCGTTCCCATTCACCAGCGTCGTGCCGCAAGTCCCAGCTCCTGCCACAGCCAACTGAAATCGTAGGCAGGCTTGCCGGATGCGCTGCAGCCTCGTGCCTCCATGTTTTCCATATGCTTGAGCAGCGCAACCACCTCATCTTTGCCAGCCTTGGTACGCGCCGCCTGTTTTGGGCTCCGTCCATCAAGTGCGGGCACTGGCAGGTCCAGCCATTTGCGGTAATACTGATCGAGGTACTGACGCATGGCGGCGGCAACATCAGGCGAAATGGGCTCGCTTTTATCCGTCTTGGTTGAGGCGGTTTCGCGCGCGCGTTTGAGCGCATCTTCAACGTTGGTCAAGCTGGTCAACGCCGTGCCGATCAAATCGCCCAGTGCCGTCTTCAGAATCTCAACGCCTTGCTCCTTGCGCGCAAGCGAGTTGGTGCTGAAATTTAATGCATCGCCCGCAAGCTTCAAAGACCCGAATACCTGTTCGCCTGTGTCGATGCTCTGGCTCATCAGCATGAATCCGCTGTCACCGGTTGCGCGATTCGCATCAACTTTCCCGAGCCAGTCCCAAGCAGGCGGGGAATCATCCACCCGGTGTAAATGGGGTAGCGCGTCGAGGCGGGCGACAATTTGTGATGCGGCTTCTTTGCGCACTGTGAAGCGGGTCTCGGTAAACATAATCGGATCGCCATCGAAATTTACCAAATTCCGGTTTGCGGCATCATCAACACCGAGGTGTCTGGCAAGCCAGCAAGCGGTGAATGCCGGTGCCAACATCAATAGCGTGTCGGCAATCGCAGCATCAACTTCCGGTTGATCCCGGTTGGAACGCTCAAGATTGCGTGCCGTGAGGGAAGCGGCAATTTCAGCGTCGATTAGCTGCCGTAACGGTTCGGATTGCTCGACCGTGTAGGGCAGCAACGCGCCGGTAAATACTTTCTCGCCGAGATAATCCACCACGCGTGCGCCGATCCGGTCCCAGCGCACGATTTGCTGGCTGGCCAGATGCTCGAACACGCGCACCGGCTCGCCACCGCGCACCAGATCACGTACCTCAACCCATTTGCCGGGCAAGACATTGGTCACTTCGTACACACTCATGATCGCGTCGCGCAGCGCTGCCATATAACGCCGACAAGGCACTGAATCCCGCCAGCCACGGCGCTTCAGGTAATCATCAACGAGATTGAGTGGCGCGGTCTCGAAGTGCTGCGCGGCGAGATCTTCGAACACGCAGCCAAACAACAGCCCCGAACCGGCTTCACCCAAAATATCCGCCATGTCGTCGCGAGAAAGTCCTGCGGCATCCAGGGTTGACGCGGTGTGCGCATCCAGGGTGGCATCAAATGGCGCAGCCCAATCAGCTTCGCGCCGAATCCACGCCATCAGGTTGGCGACTGCTTTATTGCTTTCACTGGTTGACATGACGTTCTCTGCGGTCAGGTGTAGTTTTAAAAAACGGAATCGATATTTTAGTTGAGGTTAGCGCTTAAAAAATGACGGCGTGCGACGAGTGCCAGGATTGGCTAATCGAGTTGTTACAGGACTGGAAACACGCTAAATCAAAAACAAAACCCTAATATCCATGGGCGATTTCAGCCATTTATGCTTCGAAACCCCCGTCTTTTAGGGGGTTAATTTTTGGCCGATCTGAATCAAATATTTATCGCAAGACAAAACGGATAACGGACCATTTTTCATATTACAAATCGACCAACCCTCAATCCATTACCGAGAATGCCTAAAGTATACTTATTTGACTGAAGGAGACCAACGATGACAACCAACACGATTCAAGATGCTGCCTTGGATTTACCCGAAACACAGCGTGCGGAATTGGCCCACCAGCTGTTATTGAGTCTGGAAACCCAGAGCGAAGCTGAAATTGCACAACTGTGGATAAAAGAATCTGTTCAACGCGCTGAAGATATTGATCGCGGCGTCGTGAACATGCTTTCTGCCGACGAGGTTCGCGCAGCAGCAAAGAAATTATTGAAATGACCTATTGGCTTCACCCCGCCGCGGCAGCTGAACATCTCGATAGCACTGCGTTTTATGAGAGTCGCGCGCCGGGTTTGGGAGCAGATTGCCTCACGGAGTTTGAAGCCGTGATGCGCAGAGTAGATTAATTGCCTCTACTTTCTCCCA